>ENA-OWZT01000004-OWZT01000004.1-human-gut-metagenome-genome-assembly--contig:-NODE-4-length-235337-cov-10.7433_pt1 | contig 235337 bp, 217 predicted proteins | sample MGYA00249265_ERZ652125 | MGnify/ENA primary metagenome ERZ652125 (study PRJEB26925, sample SAMN05827236) | human gut metagenome | biome: ENVO:2100002; feature: ENVO:00000062; material: ENVO:00002003... | reverse complement strand
CAGGAGAACAGACCTTAAATATTTGGTCTGTCCACCCAAAAGGGAGTGTACCCCATCTAATCTATTTCAGATGACTGTCGCTTTTGTCGTTGTCATTAAAATACTGGTTGTAAATGAATGGCCAAAACACCAAAGCTTGCTTCCTGCCATGCTGTGTATAGCTGATACGTATCTGCAACCATTTTCGTTTCGGAATCCGTTGGTGCACTGCCTACCTGCGGACCTCGATATTTGTGATACAACTCAGCAAAACTGGTGAATTTTTCCAGTGCACTTACTGTCCTGCGCTGTGTTTGTGCCGTTGTGGTGTCTTCAAACACAATCGTATCGCCAACTTTTAATTGTTGCCGTTTTTCATCATTGAGTCTGATCTCAATTGTTTTGCTGCCTTGTTTGACTAACAAAAACTGATCGTGAGCTAATCCCATTCGCATCTGCCGGTTGTGCCCCCTTTTCAGCTAATCTCAGTGGCTGTTAATCTAATGACGCTTTGTTTGATGCAAGTAGTTGGTTACTGTCTCGGCAAACAAAACTAACGGTGGATCCAGCAGTAGAACGGAATAGAAAAAGGTCACCAATATCACCAATCAATCATTTACACGATAGTCGCTATGCTACTTTTCACATTATATGACTTTCTTGCGACTATATGTCGTTTATTTGCTTCAACACCAATGATGCAGGTAAATAAAAAAGCCGTACCTGAATATAGGTGCAGCTTTTTTAGTACTATTTCGTAAACCGATTTTCAAACAACGGTGTCACGGAACGATTTTCCTGAATCCGCATGATGGCGCGACCCATCAGCGGACCAACTGAAACCACATCCAGTTTATCCATATGCTTGTCAGCTGGAAGATTAATGGAGTCAGTCACAACAACCTTTTCAATAGCTGAGTGGGTCAAGCGTTCAACTGCCGGACCAGAGAAGATGGCATGGGTCGCGGCCACGAGCACTTCGGTCGCACCGGCATCCTTCAATGCTTGAGCAGCGAGCGTAATGGTGCCTGCAGTGTCGATCATGTCATCAATGATGATACATTGTTTGCCAGTAACATTACCAACAATATTCATCACTTCCGCAACATTCGGACGCGGACGGCGCTTGTCAATGATCGCAATCGGTGCCTTCAAGAATTCTGCTAGTTTTCGGGCACGGGTAACACCGCCATGGTCAGGTGACACGACAACGGTGTCGGCACCATCGTAGTGATTCCGTAAGAAATAATCTGCCAACAATGGGGCGCCGACAAGATGGTCAACCGGAATATCGAAAAATCCTTGAATCTGCGCGGCATGCAGGTCCAGCGCCAAAACACGTGTGGCGCCGGCACGTTCTAACATGTTGGCAACAAGCTTGGCTGTGATCGGTTCCCGTGAACGGGCTTTCCGATCCTGACGGGCATAACCGTAATAAGGCATAACCACGTTGATCGTATGCGCAGAAGCGCGGCGCAAAGCATCGATCATAATCAACAGTTCCATCAAGTTGTCGTTAACCGGGCTGGAAGTGGATTGGATGAGATAAACATCATCCCCACGAATACTTTCTTCGATGTTGATTTGAATTTCACCATCGCTGAACCGCTTAACCGACGACTTTCCTAGTTTCACACCGACCTCGGCAGCGATTTTCTCTGCCAACGGCTTGTTCGAATTCAAAGCAAAAATCTTTAATCTCGGGTCACCGTATTGCTCAGACATATGTTCCTCCACGAATTGTTATGGGCTGCGAAAAATTGTTCCACAGAAATCTTAGCGGACTGACGAAAAAAAGCAAGCACATGAATAGAATTATAACCTAATTCCAATCTGGATCTTTTGCCAGCGGCAGGCGTTTCCAAAAATCATCTTTGTTGGTTTGTCGTGCGCGAGCGATGGCCATCGCGTGAAACGGGACATCTTTTGTGATCGTTGAACCAGCAGCAATAAAGCTATGGTCAGCAACATCCACTGGCGCCACAATATTGGAATTTGAACCGATAAAGGCATGATCGCCAATCTTGCTTTCCCACTTCTGAACGCCATCATAGTTGACGAAAACAACGCCGCACCCAACATTAATATCCGTTCCCAAGGTCGCATTGCCAACATACGTTAAATGACCAACTTTGGTGCGGGCACCGATCTTGGCTTTTTTAATTTCGACAAAATTGCCTAAATGGACGTATTCGCCGATGTCAGCATCAGGCCGCAGATGCGAATTTGGACCAATGTCACTATGAGCGTGCATCACGGCATGCTCGATGGTTGAACTAGTTACTGTGACATCATTTTCCAGTGTGGCATCGACTAGTTCAGAGTGGGTACCAATATGGCAATCTTCGCCAATGACTGTTTTCCCCTTCAGGTAAACACTGGGTTCAATCACGGTATCGGCACCGATTTTGACCTCGGTATCGATATAAGTCGTTGCTGGGTCAATTAAGGTCACACCATTGCGCATATGCTGTTCATTAATGCGCTGCTGCATCAGGCGGGTTGCCCGCGCCAATGCGACCCGATCATTGACGCCCAATGATTCGGTATAATCTGGCATCTGATAGGCAGCCACTTTTTCGCCAGCGTCGCGCAAAATGCCTAGTACATCTGGCAAATAATACTCGCCTTGGGCATTATTATTATTCACTTGATGCAACGCCTTGAACAGAGCCTGGTTGTCAAAGACATAGACGCCGGTATTGATTTCAGAAATCAATGCTTCTTCCGGCGTTGCATCTTTTTGTTCGACATTCTTCACGACATTGCCGTCTGAGTCGCGAATAATGCGGCCGTAACCGGTTGGATCAGGAGCACTGGCAGTCAAAATAGTCGCCTTTGCGCCTTTGGCTTCGTGATAAGCAAATAAATCATTCAACGTTTTGGCGGTAAACAATGGCGTATCACCACTGATAATGAGGGTTGCGCCTTCTTTTTGACCAAGTAACGGTTCAGCTTGTAAAACGGCATGTCCAGTTCCCAACTGTTCAGATTGCAAAACAAACTTCGTGCGCTTGCCTAGCGTTTCTTCAACTGCTTCTGCGCCATGGCCAACAATTGTTACAATGGCATCGGGATGGATGGCTTCCACCTGACTCACCACATGCTCGACCATACTTTTGCCACAGACCGGCTGCAAAACCTTGTAATACTTTGATTTCATCCGCGTCCCTTTACCGGCCGCAAGAATAATGGTGAATTTCTTTGACATGTTTATGCTCCAATCCTAATATTCTGTCTTCATGATAGCCCAGCCACGGGAAGCTGACAACAAGTGGGTAGCTTGTGTCTGTGGCTGTCCACAACAACAGACCCATGTTGCCACGGGTCTGTTATTGACTATGATTGGCTTATGGCTTTTGTATGTCATCGTCATTGGCTGAATCCTGCCTAGCAACAGGATTTTTTGCTTGTGACTGGAAGGTGCTAATTTGGGTGGTATCGGTCCATGCATCGTAAAAGAAACGGTGATGACGCGAAATGATTTCCCATGCAAAATTGATGAGAAAGAGTAGCGACAAGAGGCCAAAGAATCCCAGCGCCGCTAAATTGATTTCGGTTCGATGGAAGGCGCCGAAATACTCGCCAAAAAAGTAATTCAATCCCATAAAGCTCGGCAAAGCCAGCCCGTAAAGCAGACTCTCACGTAAAAAGAGACGCCAGAACCCAATCGGCTGGCCATTTGTCCGAACTATTTTGATTCGTACAAGACTTTTTCCCAGTGTCTGCCCTTGATTAAATGCTGGCCAAAGAACAAAGACAAAGAATAGCGGCAGGACATAATTGCCGAGAAAACCTGGTAGCTGATCCAGTCCCAGCAAATGCAGCAAGATTTGAATTAACACGCCAATAATCCCACTGAAGAGAAAGAAATCAATGATAAACGCGGCAAATCGGCGAGCCAAAGTCACCCGAGCACCGCGCGCCTGACTTTTCGCATCAATGATGTCCCGTGACGGCAACGCGCGCATCAGAATTGGTGCAAACACACCGCCCAAAAAGCCGCCTGTCGTATTCAAAATCAGGTCATCAACGTCAAAGAGTCGATACGGACGCGGATAATAACCGTAGAGTCCTGACAATTGCGTCAGTTCGAAGAATAAACTTAAGCCAAAACTCATCAAAATAATCTGCGGCACGCTGCGTTTGAAGTAATAGCGCAAGTAAAAGCCAAACGGAATCGTCAAAACGACGTTAAAGAACGGCTGAATGAAAGCGGATTGCTTTAACGCTGCCAACCAAGTATGCGGATTGGTTGGCACGAACACGGTTGTATGCACGAAATAACGCAACGCCATGAAGGGTTCCAGATTATATTTAGGCCCAGTGAACTGCGCAACTGCTGCTCGCGAAGGCAACGGCAAAATAATCAAAAAGTAGGCTGATAGCAGATAAAAGACGAACGAGTAGATCACGACTGCACGCCACCAGCTAAAGGCACCGTACCGTCGATAAACGACGACCAGAAATGGTAATGCCAACACCAGCGCTAAAAACGGAAACGTGATGATCGCAGTTCTGACCGGTCCGAGATAAGCACTCATTGACCAGCCACCTCGAGTAGTTGACGATTCTGATCTAGAAAATTGCCAGCTGTGGCATGAAGCGTATTGGCTTTAGTGTCCACCTTGTCAACCCGAATCAATGATGTATATTCACTGACCATCCGATCACCGTCGAACTTACCTTCAGCAAAAACCGTAATACCGACCATTTTGGCATTGAATTCATCAATCAGAGCCTTCATGCCATTGACGGTGCCGCCGCCTTTCATGAAGTCGTCCACAATCAGAACTCTTGAGTTAGCTGGCAAGCTGCGTTTACTCAGTTCCATCTTTTCAATTCGCGCAGATGAACCGGACACATAGTTCACGGACACTGTGGAACCTTCCGTAATCTTGGAGTCGCGGCGCACAATCACAAACGGCACATTCAGATACTGACTAACACTTTGCGCAATTGGAATACCTTTGGTTGCAACCGTCATGACAGCATCAACATGGGCCTCGCGATATTGGGTGGCAATTAATCGCCCAATTTGCCGTAGCACACTAGGTGTTCCTAACAGATCGGAAAGATAAACGTAGCCGCCTGGCAATAAGCGATCTGTCTCGGATAAACGTTTGGACATTGCGGCAATAAAGTTTTCCGCCTCATCTTCTCCCATGATCGGAATATAGCGCACACCGCCTGCTGCGCCTGGCACCGTTTCAAGAATGCCCGTCTGTCGCTGGGCAAATGTTCGCCGGACAATAGCCAGATCTTCACTGATAGAAGACTTCGCACTCTCATACCGTTTTGAGAAAAAAGTCAGTGGAATCAAGGTATGCGGTCGTTCTAATAAATACCGGGTCATATCAATTAACCGGTCACTTCGTCTTACTTTCATCATTTCGCTCCTAACACCGAATATTTAGCACTACACTAACATTGCGTGATAATCTCAACAAGTATAAACGTTTTAACCGAAAATTTCGACCCTTTTGCGTTGTTTTTTCAACGAACGTTCGCATTTGCTCATCTTGTGTTTCTTTTTAACGGAAAAATTGCTACGTCTGATTGGCTTCTTACGCCGTTCTATATTAGAATGATTATAAAGAGGAAAAGTGAGGAGGGCAAACCATGAATTGTTTTGAACTGAGTCATGTGACGTTTGCGCCGGAAAAAAATGCGATCCTGCATGACATCAATCTGACGATTCCGTGGGGTGCAGATCTTACCATTGCCGGTCATTCGGGTTCAGGAAAAAGCACCTTGCTTCGTCTGCTGGCGACGCTGCTAACACCAACGAGCGGAACCATTCGCTATAATGGCAAACCGCAGGACGATTATGATCCGATCAGTTATCGCCGCGAAGTTTCTTATTGTGCGCAGCAGCCCGCTTTGTTTCATGGCACCGTTGCTGATGATCTGCAGTTTCCATTCACCATTCGTCATCAAAAAATGCCCCGTGAAGAAGCCGAGCGTGCTTTAGAAAGCGTTGATTTAGCCAAAACCATGCTCGACGATCCGGTCAAAAACCTTTCCGGCGGCGAACGTCAGCGAGTGGCGTTGTTGCGGCATCTTTTCTTTCCGCCAAAAGTGCTGTTACTTGACGAAGTGACTGCTGGGTTAGATCCTGACACCAAAACGGTCATTCATGCCTTATTACAAAAACAAAATGACCAAGGCATCACCTTAATCCGCGTCACCCATGATGAAGGCGAGATTCAGGCCGCGAAACAATTGCTGCGGCTAGTTGCCGGACAATTCGAGGAGGCAGCTCATGAGTAATCAGCTCATTGTGTCCCCCATCACCTTATTGCTAGCACTTATCTTGGTCTTGATTGCACTAGCGATCAACCTAAAAGAAGATCTCGGCATGACCAAAGATTTGATTATCGGCGTTGTACGGGCTGTCATCCAGTTGACTGTTGTTGGTTTCGTCCTGACCTACATCATCAAAGCCGATACTGTCTGGCTGACGTTGGCCATGATTGCGGTCATCATTTTTAACGCCGCTTGGAACGCTAAAAAACGCGCCGGGACAATTCCAAATGCGCTCGTGACGAGTTTGTTGGCGATCACCACCGCGACTGGGTTAACGCTGGTGATGCTGGTCGCGGTCAAAGCCATCCGTTTTGTCCCGTCACAAATCGTCCCAATTTGCGGCATGATCGCCAGCAACGTTATGGTGGCAATTGGCTTGGCTTATCGCAGTTTGAATACAGAATTCAATGATTTACGGCAACAGGTCCTTGAACGTTTGGCACTCGGCGCTGATCTCAAGCAAGCCAGTCAATCGCTCATTGTCAATGCAATTAAAACTGGGATGGCGCCGACGATTGATTCAGCAAAAACGGTAGGGTTGGTCAGCTTGCCGGGGATGATGTCGGGGTTGATTTTCGCGGGTATTGATCCCACCAAAGCCATCATGTATCAGATCATGGTCACCTTTATGTTACTGGGCGCCACCAGTATCGGTAGCTTTATTGCCGTTTACCGCAGCTATCCACGCTTTTACAATGCCCGTAAACAACTGCGCTAAAAAATCGTCCAACGAATCATTTGACAACCACATAAAAAACGTTGTGCTCGCATTGGCCATGCGGACACAACGTTTTTTAAATTACTTGATTAATAAGGGTTCTCCATTTTATTTTGCGGCTCGTATGGACCATACTCAACCTGAATCGTCGTGTGCGCAATATCAAAACTTTCGCGCAAAGATAGGCTGAGCGCATCGAGGAAGTCGTCATTGCCAACTGTGGTCGTGCGCACGACATGGACGGTCAGCGCCACATCGGTCGTGCTCAATGCCCAAATATGCAGGTCGTGGCAAGAAGCAACGGTTGGGTAAGCATTCACGAGCTTTTTAACCGCCACTGGGTCAATATCTTTTGGCACTGCTGCCATGGCAAGGTTGACCGCATCGCGCAGCAAATTCCAGGTGCCAACCAAAACGACAATGGCAACTAAGATCGACATCACGGGATCAAGCCATTCCCAGCCAGTCAGCAAAATCAGTCCGCCGGCAAGAACAACGCCAAGCGAAACGCCAGCATCGGCGGCCATATGCATGAAAGCGCCGCGAATATTCAAGTCATGTTGCGAACCGCCATGGAATAGCAAGGCGGTGGCGCCGTTGACAATAATCCCAACGCCCGCCACCAGCATCATCCAGCCGCCTTCAACAGGTGCATTTTGTGAAAGTCGGGTGACCGCCTCAACAATGATGGCACCCATAGCCACTAATAAGAACGCGGCATTAGCCAAAGCTGCCAAAATCGAAGAACTCTTATAACCATAAGTCCGTTCGACAGTGGGATGCCGTCCTGACAGCCAATCTGCGAACCACGCTAATCCGAGTCCCAACACATCGCCTAAGTTGTGAACCGCATCTGCGACCAAGGCCACCGATCCAATGCCGATGCCAAAGGCCACTTCAGCAATAATATAAATTGTATTCAGTAAAATGCCCCAGAAGAATGCCTTGTTTGGTTGAACTTGTTCCATGACAACCGCCCCTCCATTTTCCTATCCCCATCATGGTTTAGCGTTACCTAAAAATCAACCCCTAAACCGTGGACCCGTGGCGGATAAGCAAAATGGCCGTAATAGGTAAACTTCGCGGCAAAAGCCCTTCATACTGTTATAAACCCGCATGGCTCTGGAGTGCTTTTGGCACAGGCCAAAAACAGTTGGGCCGCTGCCTGACATTTGCGCGAATTCGGCACCATACTTTTGTAGCCGCTGCTTGAGGGCGGACATTTCCGGATACCGACTAGCAGTGATGGCTTCAAGGCTATTTGCCATGCCACTCGTCATTTGTGCAAAGTCATGATTTTGAATGCCTGCCACCACCGTTTGCGTATCAGGATGGCGCAGACCGGCGTCATAATCAATGGCATTCAAAATGGTCGGCGTCGATACTGAAACGCGAGGCTTTGCCAAAACGACCCAAAAATTCGGCAAGCTGCCAAGTGGGGTGACCACATCACCACGACCAGTTACGAGCGCCGTCTCTGAATAAACACAGTAAGGGACATCACTATCAACACTTAAGCCGATCCGTGCTAATTGCGACCGACTATAGCCGAGTTGCCAAAGCGAATTCAACCCTCGCAAAACGGCAGCTGCATCACTTGAGCCGCCGCCAAGCCCCGCGGCGACCGGAATATGTTTTTCAATATGAATCCGCGCACCTTGACGGATATTGGCGTGACGCTGCAGCGCCAACGCTGCTTTGTAGGCCAGATTGCGCGGATCTTCAGGTAGGAAGCCGCTATCTGTCGAAACCTGAATGCTGCGATGCGGGCTAATCATCACATAGTCAGCTAAATCGACCGATGTCATGACCATCTGCCACTCATGTTCGCCGTCGTCATGGCGATACAAGGCATCCAAGCTGAGATTAATCTTGGCCGGTGCTTTTTCGATCAGTTCCATCCAACCACCAGTCTCTGGCGACCCATACGCTTGCCGGTCAATCACTATCACCGCAAGCCCCGTTGTATGCATCGACCGTATAGTTATTTTTAGTATACTGTTTTATGCGCTGATTTTCACCGATACACGGTAAAAATCGCGTAACGATGCGTGACTTACTGTTTCCGTATCCGAAATGCAAAACAGCAAAAGACCTCGATGCAACTCACATCGAGGTCTTCTTATAACAGATTTAATTGTTAAAACAATTCAATGTTATGAGGCTTTTTCTTCGCCTTCGAAGGTGATCTGAATTGACTTAGTCAAGAGATCCGCGTAACTGTATGAGACGCGCTCGAACGCATTTTCATCTTGGTCGAGATCGACCACAAAAATAGCCGGATAGGTTTCTTTCAAAGTCCCCCGTCGCCGCGTCACTTTCTTGCGTCCAGCTTGTGCAACGACCGTTAAGTTCTCACCGATTTTTCCATCGAGCTTCCGTTTGATGCTTGCTAGTGTGATTGGCATGCACTTCACCTCTTGCAGTCTATCATAGCACGAAAGCAAGAAATTTGCAATTATACCACGCGTTTCTTATTTCGGCAAGCGATTTATGCTGGTGTTTTTAGTAAAAATTTATCGTGCTTAAGCGTGAGCCTGACTGATTAAATCCGCCGCTCGCAAAGCACGATCTAACCGAGCAAAATCAGCAATTGAAAGCCGCTCTGCGCGGGTACCAGGGTCAATGGCGGCGGTTGTTAAAGCAGATCGAATGGCAGCCTTGTTAGTTTTGCCAAATAAGACCACAAGATTATTCCAGAGTGTTTTTCGCCGTGAAGCAAAAGCGCCGCGAACTAGCCGATCAAAACTGGCTGGATCGGTTAAAGCTGCAAGCGGTTCGGTGCGCTGCGTCAAGGTGACAATGGCTGAATCGACATTGGGTGCCGGTACGAAGGCATGGCGGCTTACCGTGAAAGCAGTTGCCACGCTCGCAACGAGTTGAACTGCAATACTCAGGCTACCATATTCTTTTGACCCCGGCGTTGCGCTTAATCGTTCTGCCACTTCTTTTTGCATCATAACCGTCATGCTATGAAGTGGTAGCTGTGCGCGTAAAAGATGGAGCAAAATGGGTGTGGTGATGTAATACGGCAGATTGGCAACAACCTTTAAGGTGTGCTTGCCATCAAAATGCTCGGCAACCAATGCGCCGAGGTCGGTTTTTAAAACATCCTCATTTACGACCGTCGCATTGGGATAATCGGCCAATGTTTCATCCAGAATCGGCAGCAACCGATCATCAATTTCAAGTGCCACCACCTGATGCGCGCTGTCCGCTAAGAATTGGGTCAAAGCACCAATCCCTGGGCCAATTTCGATCACATCATCCTCAGGGGTCAAATCGGCGGCTGTCACAATTTTTTGCAAAATCTTGGAATCGGTCAAAAAATTCTGACCTAAGCCTTTGCGCATATGGAAACCATGGCGCTTTAAAATAGCGTTGGTGACCGCTGGCTGCGCAACTTTTTCAGGTTTTGTCATGCTGTCCTCCATCTACTTGGGCCATGGCAGCCAAAAAAGCTGCGCGGCTAATTTGAAACTCTGCGAGTCGTCGAAGCAACTGTTTGCCGTTTGTGTAGCCAATATGCAACAACTCGCCTAACTGTTCCCGACGTTGGCGGGCACCGACACCACCGACTAAATCAGCAGCGAGCAAATCTTGCTGACTAATCACTTGCGGTGCATCTGGCATTTCTGTAAAAAGATGCTGCAAAGCTGCGCGCAACGCAGCAGGCTTGGCATGTTCGATGCCCAACGAGCCTTTATGATCCGGCACACCTTCACGCCGCGGCAAGAAAGCATGCGTCACCCCTGGAACCGCGCGGGAAATAGTTTTGCGGATTTTCTCACCCGGGAAATCAGGGTCGGTCAGCACAATCACACCGCGTTTAGCCTGTGCTTGCCGAATGCGTTCGAGCGTTGCCTCGTCAATTGCACTGCCGCGGGTTTCAATGGTGTCAATGGCACCAAAAGTTTCTTTCAATCTTTTCGTATCATCGCGGCCTTCAACGACCACGACTTGTTTGATAGTTGTCATGCTTTTTCCTTTAATCCAAAGATGCGATGGGCATTGTCCCATGTTTGCTTGGCAATCACTTCCGGCGTTGTTTCACGTAATTTCGCCAAGGCCTCCACCACATACCGCGTGTAGCCCGGTTGATTCTGCCGGCCACGATAGGGTGTCGGCGTGAGATAAGGCGCATCCGTTTCCACTAACAGTCGATCATTGGGCACAATTTTGGCACTGGCATGTTCTTCCGGTGCATTTTTAAAGCTGACAATGCCAGAGTATGAAATGTATAAACCGAGATCCAGAAAACGTTGACCCCAAGTTGCATCGCCGGTGAAGCTATGCATGATCGCGCCGAAGTCTTCAACATGAGCCTTTTTTAAGATGTCATAGGTATCGTCAAAGGCATCGCGACTGTGAATTGACACCGGTATTTTCAACGAACGTGCAATCTCAAGTTGCCGACGAAAAACCCGTCGCTGAATTTCCCGTGGCGAGGTATCCCAGTGATAATCTAAGCCGATTTCGCCTAAGGCTACAACTTTAGAATCCGCCAGTTGCTTGATTAACAATGCCTCTTTGGCCGCATCATAATCCTTGCTAGACTCGGGATGCCAACCAACAATGGCATATAAATTGTCATACTGGTGGGCCAACGCCAATGCGCCGGCATTCAAAGCTGTGTCAGAGCCGACAATCGCCATCTTCTTGACACCAAGTTGCCGAGCGTTTTCGATATACTCGGCTTCTTTGCCTTGATAGGGCGTGTCATTCAAATGGGTGTGTGAATCAAAAATATCCATGCGATCTCAACTTTCTTTTACGCTTCTGTCATAAGCGGTGTCAGCAACCGTGCAACTTGAGCGGCTTTTTTGGCAGCAAATAGTCGCTTCAATTGCGCAGCTGGCGATTGCGTTAAAGCGCGAATCAACTGTGCCATGCGTTCCGGTTGTTTCTGCGGCTCAGCATTCATGAGCATGAACACCCAGTTCACTGGTAAAATCCGACTAGCATCGGCTAAATCTTTGAAGGCGACCGGAATAGCAAAATGAACAACCACCAACCGCGTTTGTTTCACTAATTCGCCTTCCAAATGCGGAATGGCAATATTCGGCAAGCCATCTGCCACTTCATTTAGTTGCATGCCAGAAGGAAATGTCTGCTCGCGTGTGATCAACGCTTCTTTCCCAGCCGGCGCCATAATTTGCTGGTCAACAAGTGTTGTGCTAATCGTTTTAAAAAAAGCTGCTTGCGTGGGTGTATTCAGAAAATAGACCAGCTCTGGCGTGATCAAATCAGTCATGCATTTCACCTATCTTTACAAATTCTCAATATGTTTAGAGTATAGCACGCAGTTTGCCTAGGCTCATCGTCGGGTGATCATTTCAAGAAACCATTTATTATCCGCGCTTTTTCTTTGATTTTCATGAAAATGCTCCGCGAAAAATGTCTATTACTTCTATTTTGTTCTATACTATGGAGGTACTGAACATTTAAGGATTACCTAGGAGGTATTTTTACATGTCTGTTAAACTTACTGCTGGTCAGTTGAAGCACTTGAAGCAATTGTCAAACGATGACAATGTGATCTCAGCTTTGGCCATTGACCAACGCGGTTCCCTGAAGAAGATGCTTGCAGCTGCAGCTAACAAGCCGGCTGATGAAACCACGATTGTTGATTTCAAGAAGGCAGTCTCTGAAGAATTAACCAAATACGCCAGCGCTATTCTGCTTGACCCAGAATATGGCTTGCCGGCTGCTAAGGTTCGCGATCCTAAGTCTGGCCTACTCCTTTCATATGAAAAGACTGGTTACGATGCTACCGAACCTGGCCGTTTCCCAGATCTGATCGACAACCAAAGTGCTTTGCGCATTAAGAACGAAGGCGGCGACGCTGTTAAGTTCTTGCTCTACATCGATCCGGATGAACCAGACGCTATCAATGATCGCAAGTATGCTTTCGTTGAACGTGTTGGTGCTGAAGCAAAAGCTAATGACCTGCCACTGTTCCTTGAATTGGTTTCTTACGATGGTAAGACCAACGAAACTGGTACAGCTGCATGGGCTAAAGCTAAGCCTGAAAAGGTCATCAAGATCACCAAGGAATTCAGCAAGCCGCAATACAATGTTTCTGTTTTGAAGCTTGAAGTTCCAGTTGATCAAAAGTTTGTTGAAGGCTACACCGATGACGGCGTTACCCCTGTTTACAGCAAGGAAGAAGCCGCTAAGTATTACAAGGAACAGTCAGATGCAACGGATCTCCCATTCATCTTCCTGTCCGCTGGTGTCACCAACGAATTGTTCCTTGAAGAACTCAAGTTTGCTAAGCAAGCAGGTTCAGCCTTTAATGGTGTTCTCTGTGGCCGTGCAACTTGGAAGCCGGGTGTTAAGCCATATGCTGCTGAAGGCGAAGCTGCTGGTAAGAAGTGGCTTCAGACCGAAGGCAAGGCTAACATTGATCGTTTGAACAAGGTGCTTGCAGAAACTGCAACCCCTTGGACTGACAAAGTTGAAGGTTAATCTTTAACCATAGTTGCAAGAAAGGACCGATTATGATGATCGGTTCTTTTTTTATGACTGCGGACATGTTTTTGTGACCACTGCAAACATCAAAATGAAGTTCGAAAAACTTGCTAACAATCATTACAGGTTGGTGATCCAGTGGTAGACTGATATTGAATGCGTTTTCGTCTATTAGGAGGTAATTCAACTTGATCACAATTGAAAACAGCAAATTTAAAGCAGGTATTGCCGAGCGCGGTGCTGAATTGCAGTCGCTGGTAAATAAAGCCGACAACTATGAGTATGTCTGGACAGGTGACAAGACTTTTTGGAATCGGCATGCGCCTATTCTGTTCCCATCTATCGGGAAGTCTAATCAGGATCAATATCGGTTAGGCGCAAAAACCTATCCAATGAGTCAGCATGGATTTGCTCGTGACTATGACTTTGATGTCAGCGATAAGAGCGACTCAGCGGTCACCTTCACGCAACATCAAAATGCTGAGACATTGAAGAAGTTCCCGTTTGAGTATACCTTGGCTGTCACTTACATGTTGACGGACGGCGGCCTCAGCGTACATTACACGGTCACAAATGACGATTCTAAATCAATGCCATTTGCTTTAGGGTTCCACCCTGCCTTTAATGTCGGCTTGAAAGCTGATGGCAGTTTCGACGATTACGACCTCACTGTTGAACCATTAAACAGCCCACTACAACGGTTCGGCATCGGCCCTGTGCCATTCCGCAATGGCGATGTTGAGGACATTCCCGGCGCAGAAGGCAATCGTTTGCCCCTGACACATGATCTTCTTGATGGTGGTCTCGTGATTCTCGCTAACAGCGAAATTGCCAAGGCAACCCTCGCATCACCGCACCATGACCACAGCATCACCCTCGATATCAGCGACTTCCCATATCTCACCGTCTGGAGCCCAGAACATAAAAAGGCGCCTTTCATCGCTGTTGAGCCATTCGATGGTCTGCCAGATCAAGCTGGCGAACCAACCGACTGGTACACCAAGCTTGGCAACACCACGCTATCTGCTGGTGCCAACAAGCAATTGGCCTTGAAGGTTGAGCTTCACTAATCGAAGTTGAACACCCAATCGTCCGACACAATTCGGGCGATTTTTTTGTGAGCGCGGGGCAGCTCGGTAGCAACCGAAGTGTCAGCAGTCAAAAAAAGCTGACTCACCCTAGCTAGCTTTCTGGAAAAGCGACCAAATGATTGGTACAGTTGCAGTACAATGAACTAAATTCAGAAAAGGAGGCCTCTATCCATGCACATTGCCATCATTGACGATCAGGCAGCCACGCGACAAGCAACAACTCAGTTGCTTAGCCAACTGACCACGCCCACGCAGCCTTTACAAGTGACAGCTTATCCAACTGCAGAGGCCTTTCTTTTTGCTGACGAGCCTGCCGATCTGTTGTTACTCGATATCAAGTTAGGCTCGGGCATGGATGGGATGACGCTTGCAAAGCAGATTCGGGAACATGACGCGGACACGGCGATTGCGTTTGTCAGTAACTATGATGAATTCGTTTTTGACGGTTATGATGTCAACGCGATTGATTATGTCATCAAACCGATTACAAGTGACAAGCTGCAGCATCTCATCAGCAAAGTCGCCGCGCAAACGCAACCAAAGCTGTTGGCCTTCACCACCGCCAACGGCATTCAGCGTGTCGCCATGTATGATATCAGTGCCATCGAAGTAACCGATCATCGCTTGCAGGTGCACACCCAGAAAATGACGTACACGGTCGCTGGTCAGCTAAAAGAGTTTCTTCCTCAACTCGACGAGAATTTTATTCAAATCTATCGATCAATTGTCATCAACCTCAATTTTTTGTCGCAACTTGAGAAAAACACCGTCGTCATGGCTGATGGCACCAGTTACCCGGTTTCTCGGCAACAAGCACCGCTTGTCAAACGGGCCTTCTTTAAACATTTTCGGGGGTTAGCTCATGACAGTGAATGAATGGTGGTGGCTAGCCACATTCGGCCTGTTGACAGTTGGCTGTTGCCTGCTTCTATGGTGGACCTTCCGCCGACAACAAAATTGGCCTGTGCGCGGTTTGAATCTGGCTGTCACATTGCTGGCCTTGGGCGGTTGGTGGCTTTGGCCGCTGCCAAGTGTGCGGTTTGTGCTTTTCTGCAGCACCGTTTTGACCGGCACCTTGGAGTTTGTCTTAATGCGTCAATTCCTCAACGATCAGGACGCCGTATTCGCCCGCAGCCTCGATAAAATGATGGCCCAATATTCGCAAGAAGTACAGGAACTTTATGCCAATATGCGCGGATGGCGCCATGATTACCATGATCATCTGCAGGCGCTCAAAGCTTACTTAGATAATCAGGATACGCAGGCAGCCCGAGCCTATCTCGACGAACTAGAAGACAAACTGGACGAAGTTGATCCGCTCGTTCACTCTGGCAATGCCATGTTGGACGCTATCGTCAATGCTAAGCTGACATTGGCCGAACGGTTGCACATCCCCGTCAATGAAAAAGTGATTGTCGGCAGCACTCCGTTAATTAAAGATGTCGATTTGGTGGTCATCTTAGGAAACCTATTAGATAACGCCATCGAAGCGATCAGTGAGCAACCGGCCGGTGAGCCGCGCCAACTGCGGCTGTATATCGGCATCGTCAAGCAACAGTTTTACATCTCCGTTACCAACACCCGGCCTGCCGATCAAGAAATCGATTATCAGTACGCCTCAACCAAAAGTGACAAACGCGGCCTCGGTATCCGGCGCGTCAACAAACTCGTGGCCAAGTATAATGGCATGATCAATCGCCAATATGAAGCTTCCGTCTTTGTCACCGAGATTGCGATTCCCATTCACGCTGTTAAATCGACCACTCACGCATAATCTGCCGCGAGTGGCCGATTTTTTGCTAGATTAAGATCAACGAGGTGATCGACATGAAAAAATACGGGTTGTTCAACAACTTAAGGTGGTACTTAACTTACTTGCGAAAAGATGAACCGTCACTTGCTTGGACCGCAACCGGTCTTGCCATTGATAAAGCGGCTGCAGCCTTGCTGGGAGTTTTCACCCCGGCATTGTTGGTCGGTGCCATCGTGCAACATGCAACATTGGGAGAATTTGCTTGGTTAGCTGGTTTAACTGGCTTGGGATTAGCCATTACCAGTGAAGTTGATTATCTTTTAATGACCCACGATAACGTTAAAAGCACCAAATTACGTACCGTCATTGAGATGGACTTTCATCAGAAACAATGGGATCTGGATTATGACCAAATCAGCAGCGGCAAAGTTCAAGGGTTGGCGCACACCGCTTTCAGTAAAGGGTTGAGTTGGACATATGCTGGGGCAGAGGCAATCTATATTTATGGTCGTGGCACTTTGATTGATATCGCGACCTTGTTAGTATTCCTTGCAACTTTGTCGACCGTCATTCCGTGGGTGTTTGCATTGGTTCTTCTCAGCGCTGCCATCAGTTATGCCGGGCTGAGCTGGTACCGCAAGTGGTATCAAACAAACAACGTCAATTGGAATAAGCTCAGCCGCCAGCAAGCTTATATCTCCCGCAATGCCTATGCACTGGAAAATGGTAAGGATATTCGGATGTTTGGGATGGCTAGTTGGTATCACACCCATCTTGATCGACTCCTTTCACTTCAAGATGCTTGGCAACGCCGCAACTCATTGCGGCATTTCTTAGGGGCACAGGTTGGCGAACTTGCCGGATTATGCCGCGATGCCTTGGTCTACGGGAGTTTGGTTATTGCCGTCATCCAAGGCAGTCTATCCATTGCTCAATTTACTTTGATGTTTGGCATGACAAATGGCTTCATCACCTTACTTGACCAATTACTGAAAGATTTCAGCGGTTTGCAAACCGCTAGTCTCGATCTGCAAGAACTTCGCGAATTCATGACGCTTAAGCCGCGAACACCAGCACGCCCGCTCACCACTTCCGAACAAACACAACTAGCACAGCGACCGGTCACCATTCATTTTGATCATGTAACCTTCCGCTATCCCGAAGCTAAAACCGCGAGTCTCAAGGATGTCAGCTTTACGTTAGAAGCCGGCCAAAAGCTTGCCATTGTCGGCGTCAATGGCGCAGGTAAATCAACTCTCGCTCGTTTGATGATGGGCTTGTTACACCCAACAAGCGGCACCATTCTGATCAACGGCTTAAACGCCGATCTATTACCACTAGCAACTCGTTTTTCATTGTTCGCCCCCGTCTTTCAGGAAACCATCGTTCTAGCATTGAGCCTCGCTGACAACGTGGCATTGACGAATCCGCCGCAACCTCAACGAGTCGAGTCAGCATTAAAAGACGCGGGTCTAGCTGATTTTGTTGCGACGTTGCCACAAAAAGCTCATACACCTATGACCCGATACACTCGCGATGATGGCATCGAACTTTCAGGCGGTCAGTCCCAGAAACTTATGTTAGCACGCGCACTGTATAAAGATGCTCCTGTCTTGGTGTTAGACGAACCAACAGCGGCTTTAGATGCCATCGCCGAAAACGAGGTTTACCAAGAGTATGCTCAATTAGCCTCGGGGAAAACTTCTCTGTTCATCTCGCATCGACTCGCCTCAACCCGTTTCTGTGACACCATTCTCTTCATGGATCACGGTCAAGTGCTTGAATCAGGGACGCATGACCAATTGATCGCAAACAATGGTCGTTATGCGCAAATGTATCATATTCAAAGTAAATACTATCAACCTGAAGCAAAGGAGGTTCCAGCCAATGACAACCTTTAAAGACGCCGAAAAAAAGAAGCTGGCAAGTAATACGGTAGTCCGAGCTTTACGTGTGGTTCGGGTCATTTATGAACTCGACTCAGCCGCTCTGCCAGTTGAATTTATGCGTGCCCTCACAACCGTGGGAATCCCTTATCTCAACATTGCCTTTCTTGGGCTCGTGTTGAATCAGCTACAGCAACGGGCATCATTACAACAAGTCATGCTATTAATCAGTATCTTTTTGGCCGTTCGTTTTTTGCTACAATTGTGCGGCGGCTGGTTTAACAAGCGCGCCGAGGATCATGAAACTGCAGTTAAACGGCGACTCGATCGCGCTGTGACCGAAAAGCTATTAACTGTTAGCTACAGCACGCTCCAAGATCCAGACATGCGCAAGGCATATGCTGGAGCTCAGGCTGGGCAATCCTTCAGTGGTGGCTTATCGACACTTATGAAAGAAGGGTTGCAGGACTTCTTTTCGCTTATAATCGCTGTTGGTTTTGGGATTGCGACACTTGTTAGCCTCATGAAACCAATGGCAGCCTCCAGTGCGTGGCTCAATGATGATCGTTATCCCTTGATGATTTTGGCTTTGTTGATCTTACCAATTGTCGTTGGCAGTTGGAGCATTAAACACAGTAATCGCATTCAACAAGGGGTTATTCAAAAAATCATTCCAAGTAATCGAAGGTTCACCTATTTTTTCAATTTCACTGAAAATATGGACAATCATCAGGTTGTCCGCCTTTACCGTGCAAGTGACCTCATTATGCATCGAGAAACAAACAGCACCATGGCATCACTTCAACAAATTTGGGATGGCGACTGGCAAATAGCCAAATACGGTCACTGGCCAAATCTCGCTATCGCCGTTGCTGTCATCGGTCTCTATATCTTAGTCGGTGCCAAAGCCCTCCTCGGTAGCCTTGCAATCGGCAGCGTCATGATCGCGGTTGGGTATTTTCAACAACTTATGACCGCGGCCTACGAATTTCTTCAGCAAGTTGGCATGTATGTGAATATGGTTGACTACCTCCAATTCTATGTCGATTTTCTGGCCCTGCCTGATCACGAAAAGTCCGGCTCGCTGCCTGTCGAGAAGCGCAACGACAACGAATTTGCCATCCAGTTTCATGATGTGAGCTTTAAATACCCAGGCAGCGATGAGTGGGCGCTGCGGCACGTCAATCTCACGCTGAATATTGGCGAACGCCTTGCCTTGGTCGGCCGAAACGGCAGTGGTAAAACGACCCTCATCAAACTGCTTGTGCGCCTGTTCAAACCAACTGAAGGCATGATCACCCTTAACGATATCGACATTCAAAAATACGATGAAGACGAATATCGCAGCCTACTGGGGGTTGTTTTTCAGGATTTTCGGCTTTTCGCTTATAGCATCGCGGAAAATGTTGCGGCAACGACCCAGCCTGATCGTGGCCGCGTTTGGCAAGCACTAACTGTTGCGGATGTGGCCGATCGGGTTAAGCGAATGCCTGAAACAATCGATACCCCAATTACGACTGCGTTAAGTGACGATGGTGTGGATGTCTCTGGCGGCGAAGCCCAAAAAATCGCCATCGCCCGCGCGTGGTACAAAAACGCGCCAATCATGATTCTGGATGAACCAACCGCCGCTCTTGATCCCATCTCCGAGTATGAAATTTATCAACGGTTTGACGAGCTCATTGAAGGGAAAACTGCCATCTATGTGTCACATCGCATGAGCTCAACCCGTTTTTCCCAACGGATTGTGGTGCTTGACCATGGTCAACTCGTCCAAGATGGTACGCATGCCAGTCTCATGGCTAAATCCGGCATTTATCGCGATTTATTTAATGCGCAAGCGCAATACTATACAGAGGACAGAATAAAAGCTGCACGTAAAAAAGTGGCCACATCCGTTGCACCTGTGGCGAATTAACAAAAACGTTTTGGGTTGACTTACCACGAATAAACTTTACCAACTGTTGCGACATTATCTCTGACCATCAAAAAACACTCGACTACAACTAGTCGAGTGTTTTTCATTGCCTTTCAATTAACCAACCAAGCTGCCATTCTCTAAGTTCTCAGAGACTTCCAGCAAAGTGATTTTCTTGCCGTCTAAACTTTCAGCCGACAACAACATGCCTTCAGACATTTCGCCTTTTAGCTTGCGCGGCTTCAAGTTGACCACGGCCATAACCTTTTTGCCTTTCAGCTTCTCATATTCTGGGTAAAATTCACGAATACCGGAAAGAATTTGCCGTGTGCCTTCATCGCCTGCATCGAGCGTGAACTTCAACAACTTATCAGCGCCTTTAACCGGTTCGACATTCAAAATTTCTGCGACCCGAATTTCGCTCTTATCGAATTGTTTGAACTCGATTTCTGACTTCCTCGTTTTTTCGTCGACAGTGGCTTTCGTGGTGCCAGGGGTCATCTTGCTCTTGATATAAGCGACTTCTTCTTCCGTATCAAGACGTGGGAAGATTGGTGTGCCTTGTTCAACCACTTTAGCACCAGCTGGCAAAGCGCCCCATTGGACAAGCTTGTGGTCGTCATTTTCATGATCCAAGCCAAGTTGGCCGAAGATTTGCAATGGTGCATGGGTCATCACTGGTTGAATCAGTAGAGCAATCAGACGCAGACTTTCGGCCAAGTGAGCCATCACAGCATCAAGCTGATCTTTTTTGGCAGGATCTTTGGCCAGATTCCACGGTTCCGTTTCGTCGATATACTTGTTCGCCCGGGAAACAATTTTCCAGACTTGATCCAAAGCATCGGAGAAACGCAACTCGTCCATCAATTTGTGATATTGCGCCAAAGCCGCCTGCGCCACATCGCCAAGATCTTGATCAAACGGCGTTACATCCGGCTTAAAGGCTGGCAAAATACCGTCTTCATACTTGTTAATCATGGCAATGGTCCGATTCAACAGATTGCCGAGGTCATTGGCCAAGTCGTAATTGATTCGGTCAATAAAGTCTTCTGGTGTGAAAATACCATCATTACCAAACGGAATGGCGCGCATCAAGTAATACCGCAAGGCATCCAAGCCATACCGTTCAACAATCATGTCCGGATAAATGGCATTGCCTTTCGACTTACTCATTTTGCCATCTTTCATGACTAGCCAGCCATGGGCATAAATTTTCTTTGGCAACGGCAAGCCGAGTGCCATTAAAATAATTGGCCAATAGATAATGTGGAAACGAACAATCTCCTTACCAATCAATTGGACGTTGGCTGGCCAGTATTTGTCAAACAAAGCGTGATCATTACTGCCATAGCCTAGGGCGGTAATATAGTTCAGCAACGCATCAACCCACACGTAAACAACGTGCTTCGGATCGGATGGAATCTGGACACCCCAATTGAAGCTCGTCCGGCTCATCGCCAGATCTTCCAGACCCGGTTTGATAAAGTTATTGATCATTTCAGTTTTGCGTGAAGCCGGTTGAACAAAATCCGGATGCTCGTCATAATACTTCAACAAGCGATCGGTGTACTTGCTCATCTTAAAGAAGTAACTTGGTTCGTGAACCAGCTGCACTTCATGACCAGACGGCGCTTTCCCGCCGGTCACGTTGCCGTCTTTATCGCGATAAACTTCTGACAGTTGAGATTCCGTGAAGTATTCCTCGTCTTCAACGGAGTACCAGCCAGTGTATTCGCCTAAATAGACGTCCCCTTGTTTGATGAGACGTTCCACAATCGTTTGAACGGCTTCGACATGTTCCTTGTCAGTGGTCCGGATAAACTTGTCATTAGTGATTTCAAGCATTTTCCAAAGTTGCTTGATTTGGGTCGCCATGCCATCAACATAAGCTTGTGGCGTCACCCCTAACTTATCAGCCTTTTGCTCGATTTTCAGGCCATGTTCGTCGGTCCCAGTTAGGAAGAAAACGTCGTAGCCCATGAGCCGCTTATACCGTGCGAGCACGTCTGCTGCAATCGTGGTGTAGGCGTTGCCGATATGTAGTTTGCCAGATGGGTAATAAATTGGTGTTGTTACGTAAAAAGTTGGTTTGCTTGCCATGCAAGGGCCTCCCGTACATTAGTTCAGAATGAGTCTAGTATAGCATAGGAAACAGCGGGGCTGTATAGTTGCCCACAGCTAATCATTTGCTGCTAACCAGTGATCCAAAACACTGATAAATTCATCATGTTGGTCAAGCAGCGCCAAATGCCGACTGTTGGCGAAGAGATGCCATTTGGCGTTAGGAATATGATCGACAACTGTTTTCGCAATAAGCGGCGTGCAGAGGTCATCAGTCCCATTGGTCACCAAAACCGGAACGTGAATGTTTTTGAGCTGATCGGTTACATCGAAGTCGCTAATCGTCCCATTTTCAGTAAATTCATTGGGGCCTTCAGCAATTAAACTGGCTCGTTTGCCGTTAGTTGGCCGGCGTAGCGGTTCAGGTGAGTTTTCGTCTGGATCATCCCAGCAGTACTTTTCCATGTAGCGATCATTGGCCGCCAGATATTTCACATTCGTAAAGTCGCCAGTTCGTTCTGCTTCTGCGATGGCTTCGCGATCTTCATAACTCAGGTATTTGATCAGGCGATGTTGTTCCTGAATCCACAACTTAATAGATGACGGCGAGCCGTCAATCATCACACTCTTGATACCTTGAGGATCGAAGCTGGTTAAATAATACATTTCCAGCATACCGCCCCATGATTGACCAAGCATGTGAAGCTCATCGAGGTGCAGGTACTTTCGTAAGGCGATCAACTCTTCTGCCCAAGTTTCTTTAACATAAACCGCCGGATCTTCTGGTAGTGACGACTTCCCGCAGCCGACTTGGTCGTACATAATCAGTTGCCGGCCGGTTTCGGCATAGTCGTCCATGAGTTCAAAATAATTATGCGACGACCCCGGTCCACCGTGAATCAGTAACAGCGGCGCCTTATCAGCACTAGGTTCGCCAACGATTCGGTAATAAGTTTTATATTCATGAAACGGCATGTAGCCTTCTTGGATTTTCATAGATGCACCAGTCTCCTTCTTAAAAATGATGATCCTTACCGCGATTGTACTACGCATTGATCATGGTGTCAGAAAGAATCGAAGCGCGATCGCCAACCCAGTTTCTGGATCGGTGGTCGCGCTTCGAAGATGATATGTTTGCTCTCAATGCTAACTTAGCGCTGTGCTGTTATCCGAGCCGGCCTCTTTGATCCCAACTTAATCAGCATCAAAACAGATCTAATTGTCGTGGGGCAAGACCCGGAAAGTCCAGACCCAACAAATCGATCAAACTTTGCGCATTGGCTGCAGCATCGTGACCACCATTATTGTTGAAGATGACGGTAACATTTTTACTTTTCAAATGCTGCGCGATGATACCAAACTGCTGCAGTTCTTCTTGGCTGTAACGATAATTGGTTCTTTCAGTCGTTTTGGCGCCGGTTCGACCCCATGCCGGATTTCGGCCATGCAAGCGCATCATGGTTAAATCGGCATTCGTTGCAATTGGCACAAGCGGCACTGAGCCGCTGGTCGTCTGCGCTTCATCAACGATCACGTGAATGTCGCCGGCTGCTTGCAACAGCGCCATCGTGTTGGCACGATAAGCCGGCAAATACCAGCTAGGATGGCGAAATTCAATGGCAACAGGTAAATCCGGCAGCAACCGATTTAGTTGCTGCAAGTAGCGTACATTTTCTGCGGTCACGCCAAAATATGGCGGAAATTGGCACAGCACCGCCTGCAACTGATGGCTTGCAACCAGCGGTGCCACCATATCATTAAATTTGGAAAAGTCAGCGACTGTGTCTGCACTTTCTTCGTGTTTCGTCATGGTTCGCGTCGCTTTAATTATGAACTGAAACCCAGATGGCACTTGGGCCTGCCAGTGGCGAACCTGTTCCACAGGCTTCAATCCATAAAACGTCGTGTCCAACTCCAGTACAGGAAAATGCTGAGCGTAATCCGAAAACGTACTCCGATTGCCGCGCGTCGCTAATTCTGGATGATCGGCTACACTCGTCAAACCAACATTAATCATCAATTTCACCATCCGCGATGCGAAAATCTTCTAACCGATCGCCGGTAAAATAAGATGCATAATCATGGCGTTCGCCATTCAGCGCATAGTGCAACAGCGGCTGTAAATCTGGTACCAAGCCGGGATTATCCGCTAACAACCAATCTTTTGAAAAAGTCGCTAAAATGCCCTCCCGGGTGGCTCGCGGCATCACCAGCTCGTCTTCCGTGTGGCCAAAGAAGGCAAAAAGTTCGGCCCGCAACTCACCATCAACATGCCAAAACACACGCCCGCCATTGATCAGATCATGCGGGGGAATAATAATGTGACTTTCTTCCTGCAATTCACGTGAGGCGCAATTAGCTGGGGTTTCATTAGGCAGGAATTTCCCGCCCAATGTATTCCACATGCCACGATATGGTGGATTCGTCCGATTAATTAGCAACCAGCCGCTTGGGGTTTCGACAGTGACTAAGGTATATTTTTTGACCATGTTTGCTCCTTTGCTTTGGGATCATCACTAGCAAAAAGGCGCCGAAATGGCGTCTCTTTTGAATCTTTGATGACAGGCCTTTTTTTGCGAGGATGCGTCAAACCGCCCAGATTAGCTGACCGTGAAAGAGCGCTCGTAAAAGGACCTACTTCATTTTTTCAAAGGTATCCTTAATGATACCGGCAGAATGAACATACTTAGCACGCTCTTCATCTGTCAACTTCAACGTTGGCGTCTTGATAACACCTTGTTTACCGATCATGGCTGGATGACCGATAGCAATACCGAATTCTGGATCGTAATTAGCGCATGGGAAGATGCGATGTGCATCGCTGATGATCGCCTGTGTCATTTCAGTCGCGATGGTGGCGATACCGTAGCTCGTATAATGCTTAGCCTGATAAATCTTCCAACCGCCTGCCCGCGCATCATCGGCAAGCTGGTCGTAATCCACCTTCGCATATTCAGCAATCGGTTCATTATTGACCCGTACTGTTGACCAAGCGGTAAATTGCGATTCGCCATGTTCGCCCATATTGTAACCACGCACGTCAGCAACATTCACATGCAAGGTATCGGCAACCGCCCGTCGCATCCGATAAGTATCCAGCGAAGTCCCAGTCCCAATAATTTGAGACTTCGGTAAATCTAGGAGATATTGCCAGTAACTCGTGACAGCATCACATGGATTGGTGATATCTAGCAAAACACCATGGAAGCCAGACGCCTTCAGTTTTGGAGCGACGTCATCTAGTGCTACTTTTGAAGTCTTGGTTTCTCCAATTCGATCACCATTTGAAATGGCGCCAATATTGCCGACCGCGGAAATAACCACATCAGCATCTTTCAAAGCATCATAATCGTTGACAACAATGTCAGTATAAGTGGGCAAGCCGCCAAGCGCATCCTTCAAGTCAAAGCTTTCGCCTTCAGCAAGTTCAGCCTTTTTATCAATCAAGACTAACTTGTCAGCAACCCCTTTGCTGACAAGATTAAAAGCCGTGGTCACACCTACGTGTCCAATACCAATAATACCAATTGTTCTTGCCATATAAAAAATCTCCTTTTCAAAATGCGTTCATTGGCGTGATTTCTTTTTTGAATCAGCCATCAAGTGACGTTCAATGCGCTGATCCGGAATCGCCCATAGCAGCAACATCAATAAGTCTAGTATGATCGTCAACGGCGGCCAAAGCAAAGCCAATAACATCGCAACAAGTGCAATCGCGACTGAGGCCGCTGCTTTCCAGTTGTGCCGCTGCCGATATAAGTCTGCTAATGCCGATGTTGGTCCATTGACGCGAATCAGGGTTTGTACTAATAGCACATAGCTGATATTGGCCATCAAGATCACAAACCCATAGGCCAATTCAGGGCCAAATGTCCCTACGTGTCCTTCGCCTACCCAGCTAGTGGCGAATGGAAACATTGACACAACCAGCATGAAGAAAGAGTTCGCCCACATCACCCGCCAATCGATTCGTTCGACCAGTTGAAACAAGTGATGATGATTATTCCAGTAAACAATGAGTGTCAAAAACGACACTAGATAAATGGCAAAAACACCGCGTAGTTGCCATAACGAAGCCAATGATCCGCTGTGCGGCGGTTGCAATTCTAACACCAGAATCGTCAGGATAATGGCGATAACCGCATCTGTAAACGCCTCAAGCCGCCCTTTATTCATGGCAATATCCCCTCACAAAGTTATTTTTGGAAGCTTCGCCTTCACTTACAGAATTTCCCAGATGATGAGCAAAAGCTAAGTTGTGATTGCTTCAGACTACCAGCTTCGCAAATACGTCCACCGCATCCCCCTGCACCATATGCGCGCCTTCCGGCAATGCGATCTTTTCACGGTTCACAGCGACAATGGTCGCCTCTGGTTGCGCATAGCCAATCAACCCCGCAAATGGATAAACCACGAAGCTTGTTCCCACCACGATCAGCAAATCTGCAGTTGAAATGGCTTCGATCGCCGCGCTGACGGTATCGGGATTGATTGGTTCACCATACAACACAATATCTGGTCGCAAAATACCACCGTCAGCTGCATGAATATCACTTTTCAGGTAGGTCTCGTAGTCAAAATGCTTGTGACAAGTTTGACAATAAATGCGATAAAGGTTGCCATGAAATTCAACAACATGCTCTGCACCGGCCTTACGATCGAGGCCGTCAACATTCTGCGTAACAATCGTACCTTTTTGATTGGTGATGGTTGCCATTTTCTCGTGAATAACGTTCGGTTTAGCCGCTGGAAAGTACATATTATTGACAACAAACTTATGAAAATCTTCATGATGTGCTTGTAAATTATCAATAGACAGTGCATATTCCGGATCGACTTGATCGGCGTATAGTCCGCCCTTGGAACGATAATCCGGAATCCCTGATGCTGTTGAGACCCCTGCCCCAGTCATGAATGTCACATGCTTCGCCTGCTGAATTGCAGTTTGCAGATCAAACATATATGGTCCCTCCTTAAACGCGATCACCGGCTCAGAAACCTGCACATAAAGACCTCAAGCCTAAAAGGCCGCTTATGCTCCGGTTTCTAAACGCGTTCGTTCACGCGCTCATCTTTTAGCAGATATTTTTCAATGATGAAAATACGCAATCAAACCGCCAATCCTTAGCATGACGCATCTTTAATATTTCAAGTTGCGTTTAAATGGTTCACATGCGCTATTAATTTAAATCAAAAAAGGTGTAACATAACAGTAGAAATACTTTCAGAAAGGAGTCTTGATCATGAAGTCATTTCGGTGGTCACACGTTATTAGTTATCTGATCATGGTCATCGTCCTTGTTTTCTTTGCCTTCGTCCTTTATCAGGTCATCATGCTCGGTGTTCATTCCGTTTCCAATAGTTTCTTCATCAACTTTGGTCGGCATTAACGAATTGTGTAGTCGAGCCGATACTGCGTCAGAATGTCATTCAGCGATTGTTGATACAACTGCTGAAAGGCTTCTGGCGTTGTTTCTTTTTCTGGCAAGGGCAGTACAAACGCATTTTGCTCATCGCTGCGTCCCATGGCAACATATGCGGGTTCCTTGGTCTCGCGATCACGGTAGCCACTGTGCTTGATCATGTAAACCTGATCCAAGGTGAGACGTAATTGCCGATGCGATAGGACAGGCGTTACCGTTGCAAATTCAGCATCGTTGGTCGGTTGATAGCCTAGCCGTTCAATCACGGTATCAAATCGCGCCAGCAGGTGAACAATGGCGCGTCGTAATCCAAATGGGGAATCAAGCTTCTGCGCATCCAGCAAGTCGTAAAGTTCGCGTGCAAGCGGCAAAGCTTGTGGATAGGCATTTGCTAATTCTGCTGGCAACTCACCATTTAAAAACCCCAACAAATCAAGCAACGATAGCACTCGATAAATAACCAACTGGTCATCGGCTTCTGCTGGCACATTTTGTTTGAAGCCGGCGAGCACTTGCGCCACCGCTGCGTCTGTCAAAAGGTTGTGATCGCGTTGCCAGGCCACAACAAGCATATGCACCGCAGCATTGTATAGCGAGGTGCTCGTGGCATAAAGTTGATCGTCTACCTGCGGATCACCGCTCAATAAATGGAATTGAAGTTGCGGATAACCTTTCATCTGGAACAACAGGTGTAGTAACTCATGACTTAAGGTGTAATCGACATTGGTCGTGTCCGTCACTGCTACCACTAGCGTACCATCTTTTTTTAATTGCTGATGGCTTTGATCGTGCGTTAAGACGCCGCTCGCCTCCCCACTAATATCAACTTCTAGGGGATGATCATAGTGTTCCTTGATTTCATTTAGTAATGTTTCAACGTCTTCCTGCATCGTATTGCACTCCTTAAACGCGATCACAGCCGCAGAAACCTGCACATAAGGACCTCAGGCGTAAATGACCCAAACCCAGCCGTTTACGCCTGAGGCCGCTTATGCTCCGATTTCTAACCGCGGCCGCTCACGCTCTGTCTTAAACACGGTTGCTGACCCAGAAACCGGGCCAGCTCACGCTCTGTGATAAATTGGCTTTAATTATTTTTATCCTCTATCATTAAGGTAGCGATAAAAGGGAGGAAATTCAAATGAAACTATCCGTACCACTTATCAATGGTCAACTTGCCGATCGCTATGGCAAGCATGCAAGCGGCAGTGACGTTAAAAATGGCTATCCCATTACGAGTTTTCCTTTTACGATTGAGGATGCCCCTGCCGAAACTGTCAGTTTTGCACTTTGGTTCCTTGACTACGATGCTGTACCGGTTGGCGGCCTACCATGGATTCATTGGAATGTAGCCAATATTCCCGCCGACAGCACAACATTCCCAGCAGGCGCCAGTCATACCAATAAGGTGCCAATGGTCGAAGGCAAGAACGCCACCGCTGGCCACCTCGTCGGCAACACCGACCCGTTCACACAGGCTGGTTATGTCGGCCCGCAACCACCAGATAAAGATCACGATTATACCTTAATCGTCTTTGCATTGGATACGAAATTGCCACTGCAAGCTGGCTTTTGGCTAAATGAAGCTCGGCACGCGATGAAGGGCCACATATTAGCACAAGCAGAAATTGATCTGCCTTCGCGCGTTTAACCGACAAAGATGAAAAACCCCTGCTGACCAGCGTCAGCAGGGATTTTTTCATTTTGACACCAGCTTCTTAAACTGTCAGCTACCATCGCCTGTGTTCAGCCATAAGGCACCAGCGCCGGCTGCAGCTAAAACGCCGACACCAATAATACCGACTAACGCAAACTTAAAAATGGCAAAGCCGCCAAGTGCAAACAGTATCAGACTGATAAAGGGATGACGGAGGATCGCACCCAGTAACTTAATCACCAAAAACAAAATGATGATCACCGCCACCACTGCACCAATCAAAATTGCGCCAGTTAAGGTATGACCATTGCCACTACCCTCTGTCGTTGTTAAAATCGCCGGAATCATCACAAACTGTCACCCCTTGCTTAAACCGCGAAAAATTATTTGATCAGGCTCTGAATCCATTGAGCGATACCATTAAAGAAACTCACGATGCCATCCCAGATTTTTTGCAGGAAATTCCGATTTTCTTCAGTGTTCAGGCTCTTATTGAGTTTATCAAACAAGCCTTTAGCAGAATTCTGAATGGAATCGGCCAGCTTCCCTGCCTGTGCTTTAAAGTCATTGTTCTTTAGTGAGCCGGCTTTTTGAACGTTCACTAGTAAGTTGATGATCAATTGCCGCTGATTGTTGTTAATAATCGTTGTTAAATTATTCTGTTTAAGCTGACTGTCTACGATGTTACCGATCTGATTTTGGGACAAAGTCTGCTGCCCGTTGTTACTTTGACTGGCCATTTGCTGTTTCGCACCCGCCACGGCATTATTGAGCTGCTTGTCAGAATAACCATCTTTGTCCTTATTCGCTTGGGTGATCGAACTCAAGGTGTTGACTTCCTGCTGAGCAGCATTGATTTGCTGGTTATTCAAATTTTCGCCATTTTGAGCAAAAGCCGCATAAACCCCTGCCAAGGCACCTGAACCATCAATTCTAACCGCGCTGGTAATGTAGAGGTTGGCATTGCTAACCCCAGCGGTTAATGCCGCATTACGATATTGATCAGCGGTGATGGTGGTGATGTTATTGGTGCCATTATAAGGGACGATTTTGACATTAATGCCCCCATTATCAGTCTTTTGAACCAACGCGCTAGACCAGACGCCTGAGCTTTCAGTAAAAGTACTACCTGAAGGATTGAGGTACTTCACCAGTGTGGCCCCATTCACGGTCAGTTGACTGGCATTGTTGACCCCGGCAGCATTTTGTAAAGTGCTCAGGGTGCCGCTTTTTTGATCAGCAGTCAGTGAGGAACCAATTGTTGCCACTGGTTGTGACCAAGTATCGGCTCGCACCACATGCGGTGCTGCGGTTAGCAAGGCCAAGCCTGCAACGGCCAGACCTAGCCATTTCATAAATTTTTTCATGAGTAAAATCCATCCTTTTAAATGCGTTCTCCAGCCCAGAAACCTCCGCATAGGGACCTCAAGCACAATGACCATGACCCAGTCATCGCACTTGAGCGCACTTATGCGCCGGCTTCTAACCGGGCTGGCTCACGCTCTCCTTTAGATTGGTACCTTCATTATCGCTGCTTCAGCGCACCCCGTCAGCATGTTTACCAGACTTTTAAGCAATGATTAACTAATGCTCACGCTGTGTCACTGCACGCGTGTTCAAATGATCGTACAGCGCGCCTTCTCGCAAGCCAAACTGTGAGAAGGTGAGACGATCCGAGTCTAGATAACGAATCATCGAGATAACCGGCATCAAACCGCCCACGATAATATCAGCGCGAAACTTTGACAGCCCCGGAATTGACTCCCGCGTGGCCAAATCTGCACCAAGAATTTCCTTAAAAATCGCATTGGCCTGCTTTGTCGGCATCCGATAGCCGTGAATTGCCTCAAAATCAGCCATTTTTTCCTTACGTCGTTCGATTTTCGCCAACGTCCGATTGCTTCCGCCAAGCGCGATAATCGGCAAATTCTGTGCCCGCCGCAGCCACCAGATGCTGTTAAAAGTCTCATGAATAAACGTACTTAAAGCAAAATACTCCGGCGCCGAAATCACATCCGGATTCAAAAACCGTTCGGACAGGTTGACCGAACCAAAAGGAATCGATACCAGATGTTGCAACTTCCGATTTTGAACCAGAATCAACTCGGTTGAGGCACCGCCTGTGTCCATAATTAAGGCGTTTTGAATCGGCAAGGTGTTGATGACGCCTAAAAAGTCATACTCGGCTTCACGCGTTCCCGGAATCACATTGATGATCAACCCCGCTTCGTTCTTCACCCGTTTGAGGAATTCTTTTTGATTCTTGGCTTGGCGGACAGCAGCTGTTGCAACCGCCTTTAAATCAATATCAGCATACTTATTCAGCTCCGTCTTAAACCCCTGCAAGGCTTTCAGGGTGCGATCCATTGCTGCGGGCTGCAAAACGCGATCTGGCCCCATGTCCTCAGACAATCGCACCATTTCTTTGAGCCGTTTGATCGGCTTGACAACCTCTTGCTCGATTTCCCAGATCGTCATCCGAGCTGAGTTACTGCCAAGATCAATTACTGCAAAATGATGCGTCATGCGTCATCGTCCTCCTTGGGTGCGGTTATCGGAATAAAAGTATGCGTTGCATGCAAGTCTTCAGGAGCATCATCAACTTCCTCACGTCGCAATGCTTCACCCATGGCTTCAGCATGTTCAATGAAGTATGCCTGTGCATTGAGTTTTGTAACCCCGCGTAATTGAGCACGAACCCACGTACTGTCCGGTTGTAAAATTCGCGTTTTAACGTTATCTGCCCACATGATACTGAAAATTTTGATGATGCGTTCGCGAATATCGTCCTGCAAAATCGGGAACAGCAGCTCAACTCGGCGGCTCAGATTGCGGTTCATCAAGTCAGCAGATGAAAGGTAAACATTTTCCTGCCCATCCGCATAAAAGTAGTAAATTCGGCTGTGTTCCAGCAACTGTCCGACAATCGAATGTACTGTGATATTGTCTGAAACTCCGGGAATACCAACCTTCAAGTTGCAGATCCCACGAATAAGGAGATGTATCTCGACACCAGCATTGGAAGCTTCATAGAGCTTCTCGATCATGGCCGTATCAGATAGCGAGTTCATCTTCATCTGGATCAAGGCCTTGCGCCCCGCCTTAGCAGCAGTAATTTCTTCATCAATTCGATCCATCAGATAGTCTCTGATGCCCAGTGGTGCAATGACCAGCTTGTGAAAATACGGTGGTTCCGAAAAGCCAGAAAGCATGTTGAAAATATTAGACGCATCTTCACCAATTTCGTTGTTGCAAGTGAACAAGCCCATGTCGGTATAAAGCCGCGCCGTCACATCGTTGTAATTTCCGGTCGCCATGTGCATATAGCGCTTGATGCCTTCCTCTTCGCGACGAACAACCAACGCCAACTTACAATGTGTCTTCAAACCGACCAAACCATAAATCACGTGGCAACCGGCATGTTCCAATTCTTGCGCCCAATGAACATTATTCTCTTCATCAAACCGCGCCTTCAACTCCACCAATACCGTGACCTGCTTGCCATTTTCTGCAGCTTTTTTCAGGTAACGGATGATCGGCGATTTGCTTGAAACCCGATACAGCGTCATTTTTACCGCAAGCACTTGTGGATCTAATGCCGCTTCGCGAATAAAGTCAACAACTGGCTGAAAGCTGTCATATGGGTGCTGCATGAAGACATCGCGATCCTTAATGACATCAAAAATCGACTCTTTCTTGAAATCCGGATCCATGTACGGTGTGAATGGCTTGAATAGCAAATCTTTATGATCGTGCACTTGTTTGACCAATTTGCTGAGAAAATTGAGATCAATCGGACCATGAATTTCATAAACGTCTTCATCCTTCACATTCATAGCCTTGATGAGACGTTTGCGCAAATGCTTGCTCATACCAGCTTCAATCTCAAGCCGCATCACTTTCCCGCGTTGACGCTTTTTCAACTGGGATTGAATCTCCTTCATCAAATCAGATGCATCCTCTTCGGCCACATCCATGTCCATGTCACGGGTAACCCGAAATGTAGCCGTTTCTTTGATGTCAGCACCAACAAACAGCTCACTGACAAACATCCGCACGACTTCTTCAAGCAAAATAAAGACATTGTCATCGCCTGGCAGCCGCAAAACCCGCGGAAAAACATCAGGCACCTGTACCATCGCAAACGACCGTGACTTATCGCCTTTATCATCAGGCCGAACCAGCCGAATGGCCAAATTCAGACTATTATTGCCAAGAAATGGGAACGGCCGCGTCGGATCAACTCCCATCGGGGTTAAAACGGGATACAGTTCATAATGGAAATAATCTGAGACAAAATCGTGCTGTTTCTCCGTCAATTCTGATGCATGTAGCAGTTGAATATCGACAGCACTCATTTTTGGCAACAGCGAACGAACCAATGTTGTGTATTGTTTCTCCACCATCGCGTGGGCGGTTTCGGAAATTGCGTCTAACTGCTCTTGCGGTTTCAATCCTGCTGCATCCGGCTGATCATAATTAACTGTGACCATTTTTTTCAGCGACGCAACGCGAATATTGAAAAACTCATCAAGATTGCTTTGCGTAATACCCAGGAAACGTACCCGTTCTAGCAACGGGTTATTCTTATCCCGGGCTTCTTCCAGTACCCGATCGTTGAATGCCAGCCAACTGAGTTCACGGTTATTAAAATAACGCGGCTTTGAAAAATCTAGTTTCTTCATAAAATGTTTCTTCCTTTCAGCTCAAGCCCTAGCCCGAATACCTCAGAGAAAAACTTTCCTTTGCGTGCTAATGTCCAGCGTTCAAGTTCAATATCATCATCGGCTCTGGCTGTTAACAGCACTTCATTTGGTTTGACAGAAACCCGTAATTGCTGAATCTTCTGTTGGCGAGATGCGTCTAGACTATCTGCAACGCGTAGCAAGGCGGATAACTTAGCCACAACTAAGCGATTTTCGGTCGACATTGTTGGAAAGTTCTTTAAGTCCGATTGCGGTGTAATGGAGCTGTGAAACCGTGTAATCGTTGCCACCATGGTTACTTCAAGATCATTGAGCCCCATAATTTCAGATGCTTTGATGATGTAATTAGAATGTGCGTAATGTTTGTGTGTTTCAATGTAACTACCAATATCACTAACCGTTGCGGCGACTTCAAGCAAAAGACGCTCGCGTTTGCCCATGCCGTGCAACTTTTTCAATCGATCAAACAGCTGTAAGGCAACCGTCCGTGTGGCTTGCATATGGGCTTCATCAACTTGGTAGCGTTCTGCCAAATTATTCGCACTGATGACAATTTCTTCATTTGGATCAAAGCCCAGCTTTTTAAAGCCGCCTTCATGTGCTGCATTGACTTCAATACCATCAATGGCTTTAAGATCTGAGATCCAAATAGATTGACTGTTGAGTGTTTCAACCAACCGATACACCAGCAAAACTGTCGGCAAAACCAGTGATGTTTGGTCAGAAGTCAAATCATAGGTATCTGCAAGGTACTGGTCAGAAGCCTTTGTCACTTCATCGTATAATAAATCAAACCCTGGCCGATCAGTTTCTACCTGATGCTTGCCTTCCGGAATGATATTTTGAAAAATCGACAGATTACTACCCATTAAAATCATATTGGTGTACTCAACACCTTGTGGCAACAGCCGCATAAAGTCGAGCAAGCGACTGTCGATATAGTCGCGCATCACTTCAACATAATTTGTCACCGAGCGTTGGACATCACTCATGATTTCATACACTCGCAAAGGGCCAAGTGACAGATTACGCGAGAAGCCAAACACGCCATTGCTGAAGGTAGTCAACTCAACTGACCCTGAACTGATATCAATCAGCACCGTGCCTTTTTGCGTAATCGATTTAAACTGCGGAAACTTCACCATGATCGCTTGGGTACGAAAAAAGGCTTCTTCTGATAGTGAGGTAGTTTTAATGAGCCAGCCAGTTCGCGTATAAAGCTGATCACGCACAAACTCGGCATTATCAGCTTCGGCCCAACTGGTACTTGCAAATACATTAACAGTCGGTACGCCATAGTCTTTAAAAATTTGATTGATGGCATCAAACGCTTGTACGATCGCATCAACAGTATCGGGCAAGATTTCATGTTCTGCATAAAAATCATCCCCAATGGCAACTGGATATCTACCGCGTTCAATTGTTTTCAGCGTCCGCAGATTTGTGATGCTAAAAACGATTGCTTGTGCACCGATCATCACAAACCCTTGTATATTATTTGCCATTCTCGTTCCACCCATTTCTTTTCGTTTGCTACCTGACTGTCATCATGCTCTAATGCCATGATAGCACGGTAAACACCGCCTGCATGGCTTTTTAGACAAGCCTTATTACTGACAATCGGTCTATCTACCTTTAGTTTACCAAAAATCGGCATCAATCTTTACTGAATGTGCTATAAGTAGCGCTTTCTTCAACATTTGGTCCGACCAATGGCAGACTCGACTGCTGGCTAGTCAGGCATTGGCCAATACCACAGACTTAATAACCATCACAAAAGCATGCGATAGCCTCAAATTAGCTCGTCCTTGAGGGTGCTTTCTCACGCAATCATCACTGCTTTTGTGATAATCTTAAAGCATCATGGAACAATTCTGAAAGGATGCTCATTATGAAAATGATTGATCTAGGCCGTTCTGGTCTGCACGCTTCTGCCATTGCGTTAGGTGTTATGCGTTTGCCGAATCTCGATCGGCCGCGAGCAACCGAACTACTTGATGCTGCTTATGACGTCGGCATTAACTTTTTTGACAATGCTGATGTTTACAGCAATGGTAAAGCTGAACAGCTTTTTGGCGATGCGTTGAAGAAGGCCAGCTTTACACGTGATCAAGTCCTGATTCAGACTAAGGTCGGTATCGTCAATGATCGAAAAGCGACCCATCGCTATGATTTCTCCAAAGAGCATATCGTGGATGCTGTCAATGGCAGTCTTAAACGCCTTGGTACCGATCATGTTGACAGCTTGCTATTGCATCGACCTGACCCGCTCATGGAACCAGAAGATGTTGCTGAAGCCTTTCTGCAATTGCAAAATGAAGGTAAAGTTCGGCAGTTCGGGGTTTCCAACTTCAATCCTGCTCAGATTGAACTGCTCCAACAGGCGGTGCCGCAACGATTGATCATCAATCAATTGCAGTTTTCCCTGATGCACACAGGCATGATTGATGCCGGCATGCATACAAACATGGCAGATGCCCGTTCCATTGATCATGATGGCGGTCTTCTCCCATACAGTCAGCAGCATCATATGGCAATTCAGGCGTGGAGTCCTTTCCAATATGGCTTCTTTGAAGGTGTCTTCATCGACAACGATAAATTCCCTGAATTAAATGCCTTACTTCAAAAGCTGGCCGATCAATATACCACCAATCCCAACGCAATTGCTGCTGCCTGGCTCTTGCGTGTACCAGCTGATGTGCAAGTCATCGCCGGAACCACCAAACCCGCTCGCATTCGCGCCATCGCCGAAGCCGGCGACATTGCTTTGACCCGGCAAGAATGGTATGACCTCTACTTCGCCGCCGGAAACGACCTGCCATAATCAGACAGAGCGTTCAATGGCGCGGTTAGAAACCGACGCATAAGCGGCCTCAAGTGCATTGACCGGGCTTTGGTCAGTCTGCTTGAGGTCCTTACACGCAGGTTTCTGCGACTGCGAACGCGTTTAGACAGGGCGTGAGGAGTCGCGCTTAGAAATCGAAGTGTAAGTGGCCTCGGGTGCGATGGTCGGCCTTTTACCATTGTGCCCGAGGTCCTCACACGCAGGTTTCTGCGACTGCAAACGCGTTTAGACAAAGCATGAACCAACACATTTTTAAAAGGAAAATCCTATGGAAAAACGACTCGACTACATTACAGATCTCATGGCACTTGGTCCAACCGCCAATGCAAGGACCATTCAGCGTCGCCAAACTGCCCATCGACTCGCAATTGCTGAGGCATGGCAGGTAAAACCCGGCGAAAAAATTCTAGAAATCGGCTGTGGGCAAGGCGACCTGAGCGCCGTTTTGGCTGATCAAGTCGGCTCAGCCGGGCATGTGACTGGCATTGACATCGCCTCGCCTGACTACGGCGCCCCGCTGACGCTTGGCCAAGCATGGAACCACTTGCTTGCGGGACCGCTTGGTGATCGCTTAACGGTTCATTTCAACACTAATCTTTCGGATGATCTTGGGCCCATCGCCAATCAGCATTTTGACCGGGTTGTCCTGGCACATAGTCTTTGGTACTTTGCTTCCGCCAACGCCCTCGCCTTATTATTCAAAAACATGGCAGCTGTCTGTGATCACGTTGATGTCGCCGAGTGGTCAATGCAGCCAACTGCGCTGGATCAAATTGGGCATCTGCAGGCGGCTATGATTCAAGGCTTGCTGTATGCCATTGCTCCAAGTGATGTCGCCAACATTCGCACGTTGATCACGCCGGACACTTTGGCACAAATCGCACATGATAACACATGGACCTACACCGCTGGCACCATCGTCGAAGACCCTACTTTAGATGATGCTCACTGGGAGATTGCAACAACCAATGCGCTTTTGACCGAACTCAAGCTCAGCACAGATTTGCGTGATCGTGTGAAACCATTGCTCGAGGCTATGAGCCATAACGGTACGGCAAGTTTAGCAACCTTTACGGGCCGCATCACATTTTAACCAAAATGGAGGTCATCAGACGTTGATTGAATTTACCCCTGCCACAGCCAGTGATTTACCAAAAATTGTCGCCATTTACAATGAAACTATCCCGACCCATCAAGCAACCGCTGACTTGCAGCCGCAAACAGTCGCTGAGAAACAAGCTTGGTTTGCGGCTCACAATAACCATTTTCCCGCTTGGATGATTCAAGTTGACCACAAAATCGTTGGCTGGCTGACACTGTCGGCTTATAGTGACCGCTCAGCTTATGACCAAACTGCCGAAATCAGTTTATACCTTGATGTGGCCGCCCGCGGTCACCACGTTGGCAGCGCGGCATTGGCCTTTGTTGACCGCGAAGCACCCAAGCACGACTTAACCACTGTTCTCGCCCGAATTTTTGGGCATAACCAAGCCAGTCGCAACTTGTTCACCAAATTCGGTTATGACCACTGGGGCCATTTGCCAGCCATCGCTATCCTGCCAGAAGGAGAAGCGGATTTAGAAGTCTATGGCAAACACTTTAAAAGCAGAGCGTGAACTGGCGCGCTTAGAAACCGGAGCATAAGCGACCACAAGTGCATTGGCCGGGTTTTGGCCAGTGTGCTTGTGGTCCTTATGTGCAGGTTTCTGCGCCAGTGAACGCGTTTAAAAGAGCGTGAACGCGTAAAAAGCGTTTGACTGATGCTAACGGGCTGACCCGTTGGCGATCAATCAAACGCTTTTTTAATCTTGGTGCCCAGCCAATTCATCTTCCTGCTGTCTAATGCGCCGCATCGTCCGAACATACGAGCTGACTAGTACCAGCACACTGCCGAACCACGCCAGCGGGTTGGCCGCCGATGCACCAGCAAAGCCGAATGGCACAACGAGGAAAATCGCCGCAAACGCCCGCATCCCCAATTCGAAGAATCCCGCAACCGTTGGCACCAACGTCTGGCCAAGACCTTGCAACAAATTACGAATCGTGAAAAGAATCGCCAACAACCAGTACATGCTGGCATTGAAGTGGAAATAAGTCTGGGCTAAGGCCGTCACAGCTGGTTGATTCGGCCCGAGAAACAAATTCACTAATGGTTTGCTGAAAAGAATAATAACCACACCCAGCACTGCCGATAAGCCGACGTTCACCATCAAGGTTTGATAAACTCCGCGACGGATTCGCCCATATTCCTTCGCACCCAGATTCTGCGCAGCAAACGTCGCCATTGCCACCCCAAAAGAGGCTGACGGCAAGGTCGCTAACTGGTCAATTCGTCCAGCCGCCGTATACGCAGCAACCGCATTGGTGCCTAATGTATTCAACATCACCTGCAAAATGACAGCGCCAATTGCGATAATCGACATCTGAAACCCCATCGGAAGCCCAACTTTTAAATGCTGAACAATATCGTGCCAATCAAAGCGCAAATCACGACGCCGAATCATTAGAAGCGGTATCCGCATGCGAATGTAAATCCAACAGAGCAACGCCGCGATCACTTGCGCGCTAACCGTTGCATAGCCGGCACCAGCCACCCCCGAATGAAACCCGAGAATGAACCAAAAGTCCAATACGATATTAATAATGGTCGCAATGATCAAGAAGAACAGCGGTGTTCTTGAATCGCCCAGTGCGCGCAGCATATTGCTTAACAAGTTAAAACTCATTGATGCAATAATGCCGAAATAGATAACCCGCACAAAGGCAATCGAACCATCCATGATATCCGGTGGTGTCTGCATCACGGTCAATAATGGTCGTGTCATCGTGACGGCTGCTACGGTGAGAATCAGTGAAATCCCAACCGTGATCCAAATGCTCGTACCGAAACTGCGTCGCACACGGCGATAATCATGAGCACCATAGGCCTGTGCTGTCAAAATAGAAAGTCCAGCCGTGGTCCCTTGCGCAAATCCAATAATCAAAAAAACAATGCTGGATGTTGCCCCAACTGCCGCCAACGCATCCTTACCGATCGTCCGCCCAACAATCAACGCATCCATAAAACTATAAAGCTGTTGAAAAAGATTGCCAATCAGTAATGGAATCGTGAACAGCACGATTAATTTCAATGGCTTACCGATGGTCAAATTCCGCATTAACAAATCCTCCAAAAATGATCGTGTGCTCACCCAATCAGGATCGCACTTTTCAACAACGGGATTGCACACGTAAACTACCTGTCCGTCATCGGATATCACTGATAAGCGATATGACATGCGCTCGTTCCCGTTCATAAAAGACTAATTCAACAACCATAGCACAAAAAACCAGGCAGCGACTCGCTGTCTGGTAATTGAAATATATTTGCAATCAAACATCGGCACCACCGCCGCCGGAACTGCCGCCGCCCCAGCTGGAACCGCCACCGGAGCCGCCTCCGAAACCACCGCCGAAGCCGCCTCCGCCGCCACGGCGGCCAGAAGATAGCAGCGCGTCCAGAATAACCCAGAGCCAAAAGCTACTGTCACCTCGACCACGGCGACCACCACGACCACCGCCGCCGCGACTACCAAAGATGATGGCCACAACGACGACAGCGATAAAGATGAAAACAATTTTCGTCAAAAAGTTGCCGCCGCTGTCTTGACTTGAGTTGCGATATTGATTCATCGTCTCATCAGAAACCGTGTTTTGATCTTTAGGGAACTTGTATTTCTTATCGATGACTGTCGCAACCGCATTGAAAACCTTGCGAATGGCCTGATTCAGTTCTTTAGGATCATGTGACTTGATGTCCTTCAAATTGTCATTCAAGATTCGCCCAGCCAGCGCATCAGGCAAATCACCTTCCAAACCATAACCAACTTCAATGCGCATGTTCTGCTTGCCGCCATTATTCGCATAAAGCAAAAGCACCCCGTTATCGGTACCTTTCTTGCCAATTCCCCATTTCTGGAAAAGATCCGGTGCATAGTCTGACAAGGGGTCGCCATGGGTCGACTTTAAAGCTGCTACGGCAATTTGCGGCTGTTGTTTAGTGCCTTGGTAATACTGATTCTTACTGTCGATCAGTTGCTTGGTACTTTCATCAAGCACACTGTCTTGATCTAGATAGTAATGCTCGGTGGGCCGTGCCGGCAGATCTTCGGCTGCCGCCACTGGCTGCGCGGCGCCAGTGAACAACAACAAACCCGTCAGCGCGGCAACAAACCACGCTAAGTGCCTGCGCATGATGCCACCTACTTCCCGGAACTAGAGCTGTTCGTTGAAAAGTCAACGCTTGGAACCGTTTGGGCAGCCGGTGTTGCTTTGAAGGTGTCCTTCTTCCCTAAGCCCATCATGCTAGCAAAAATATTCTTCGGGAAGGTCACAACACTCTGGTTATAATCACGAACCTGATCAATATATCGCTTACGTTCAACCGAGATTCGATTTTCACTACCTTCAAGCTGCGTCATCAAGGTGTTCACCTGATTGCTGCTTTGCAGTGTCGGGTAATTCTCTTTAATCACGTTGATCAAAGTACCCACACTCTTGTTCAACTGATCATCGGCCTTAGCTTTGTCAGTTGTCGAACTTGCATTAGCATACGACTTGCGGGCTTCAGCAATGTCACCAAAAACCTTCTGCTCTTGGCCCATGTTGCCTTTAACCGCATTAACTAAGTTAGGCACCAAGTCAGCCCGTCGCTGCATGACGTTTTCAACCTGGCCCCATTGCGCTTCAACGGCTTGATTCTGCTTAGCTAATGAGTTGTAGGTGCCGATTCCGAAGATCAGGCAGATAGCAACAATCACACCAAGGACAATACTTGTGACCGCAACTGGACTTAATCGTTTCGTTTTCATTGATATGAATTCCCCTCTAATGCGTTCACAATTACCTACCTTTTCACGGAAAAAGCCGTCAGAAAACAACGGTATTTCCGTGAAAAGGCAGGCTACAACTGCTCACGCTTATCATCAATTTCCTGCTTATACCATCATTCTACCATGACGACGGTTTTCGACATCCGGCTTAAGACGGAACTTGACTATTTAAAGTAGTTGAATCCGATCGCATCCCGAACTTCCTGAAGCGTTTGATTAGCCACCACATTGGCTTTAGCCGAACCTTGCTTGAGCATATCAGCAACCGCCCCCATATCCTTGGCATAGTGCTCCCGCCGAGTGCGGATAGGTTCAAGCACTGCCTCCATGACATCAATCAGGTAGCGCTTGATCTTCACGTCCCCTAAGCCGCCATGTTGGTACTGGGCTTTCAACTCAGCAACTTGCTGCTTATCAGGATCGAAAATATCAAGATAGGTAAAGACAACATTACCTTCCACCTTACCGGGGTCTTCAACGTGAATATGGCCCGGATCGGTATACATTGACATAATCTTCTGCTTAACGGTATCAGCGTCGTCCGCCAAATAGATCCCGTTATTTAAGCTCTTGCTCATTTTGGCATTACCATCAATCCCTGGCAACCGGCCAAGACCCTTTGGTGGAAAATAGCCTTCAGGTTCAACCAACACATCTTTGTGATAAGTCCGATTGAACGTGCGCACAATCTCACGAGTCTGCTCCAGCATTGGCTCCTGATCGTCACCCACGGGCACCGTTGTCGCCTTAAACGCCGTAATGTCAGCCGCCTGACTAACGGGATAAATGAAGAAACCTGCTGGAACGCTATCACCAAAGGCTTTTTGTTTAATTTCAGCTTTCACGGTTGGATTACGTTCCAGCCGGTTCACCGTCACCAGATCCAAGTAGTAGGCCGTTAATTCAAACAAAGCCGGAATCTGGCTTTGTACCAGAATCGTCGTCTTGTCTGGGTCAATCCCAACCGCCAAATAATCCAAGGCCACTTCCAGCAAAGAGTGGCGAATTTTTTCTGGATCGTTGGCGTTGTCCGTCAATGCCTGCGTATCGGCAATCATAACAAACGGTTCGTATTCTCCAGAGTTCTGCAGTTCCACACGATTTTTCAGTGAACCAATGTAGTGACCAATATGTAACCGTCCTGTTGGTCGATCACCTGTTAAAATGATTTTCTTTGCCATACTTGTTTCCTCCTTATATTGTGAGCGCGAGCCAGCGTGGGTGAAACCGGAGTGTAAGCGGCCTTGGGCGTGATGGTCGCACTTTGACCATTGCGACCAAGGTCCTTACACGCAGGTTGCAGCGCTGGCGAGCGCGTTATAGTGAGCGCGAACAGGAGCGCTTAGAAACCGGAACATAAGCGGCTTTGGGCGTGATGACCGGTTTTTGGTCATTGCGACCAAGGTCCTTATGCGCAGGTTTCTGCGACTGTGAACTCGTTATCGTAAAAAAAGCGCCCTATGTCATAACAACATAGGACGCAAGCGCGCGGTACCACCTAACTTGTCCGCCTTGCGGACCTCTCTTGGCTTAAGGCGCACCCACCGAACATAACGCAAACGACCCAACTTTGCCTACCATGGTCATCGACGTCACAGCATTGTCGACTCTCTGGAGACCACTTAGATAAGCTACTCATCGTTTGTGTGAATATGGGTTTAGGTTAGCTAAATTCGCTAGTGATGTCAATGCAAGGTTACATCTGTGACTTATCAATTTGCTCAGTTTTGTTCCAACTAATGACATCAATTATTCGATGCGGTAGCAATGACAAATGGCATGGTAAGCGCACCTTTGATTCAATCAAATCAGCCACGTTTTTGCCCATATGAAGCCTTTATAATGTCAATCGGGTCCTTACGGCTAATCAGCCGAATCGGCCATAAGCTAGCAAAAATGGTCACTCCGAAACTCAGAGCAAGATTTGTGATAAAAGCTGTCAAAATGATGGCTATGAAGTGAACTCCCAAACGCAGCGCCATTATCGTTGCCGCAACCACAATTAAAAGCGCAGCACCACCAAAACAATAGCATCCGTATTTCATGGCATTCCAGAAAAGAATGCGCCGAACATCTTTAGTTGTGAAACCAACCGCTTTTAAAATCCCAACTTCCCGCAATCGCTGTCGATTGTTCATACTGAAAAGTATGGTCAACGCAATCATACTTGCCATGATGAATAAAAGTGCAATCTGCCGCGTGCCGTTCTTCGCTTTCTGCACAGTAGCATTCAGTGACGCCACATTCTGTGCAACTGAGGAAACACTATAAAAACCGGAACTTGATTTGATAGTTTTAGTCATTGAAACCATATCGTTATAACTTTTAGCTTCCAATCTGAGCGCGCTATACCCAAAAGGCTGTTGCTTGAAGCCTTGAAAAATCTGATCTGACGTTGTATTTGCTCGAATCGCGCTGTGCAGCAAAGTCGTCATGCTAGCATCATCCATGAAAAAAGCGTTACCTTGCTCTGACCGATCATAAGGATAGTTTGAGGCATAGACGCCAGTGATGGTTGCTGCCAATGGCTGCTGAACATATATATTGCCATCTATCGCGACCTTCTTTTTATTATTGGTTGGCAGCTCACTTTCTGAAAGATATTGTGCATATGGAATATAGACTTCAAATGCTACTTGTTTACCCATCGCAGATTTTGTCGATATGTGATTTTTTTCAAGAAAGTCTTGGCTGACTATGAAGTTTGTTCCCACTTTAGCTGGATGTCCATTTGCATACAAATATTTTTTGGTCAAATCACTCTTATAAATTGGCTGGATTGAAAAGGTTTCATCGACATGATAACTTTTTCCGCCTAATGAAAAATTGGACCCTTTGGGAACCGGCTGTCTAACATTTTCTTTTGTCAGGCCATATGAAAGAAAGGTGTAGTAAGGCTGTACAGATGTAATCCCCGGCATTTTCTTGATTTTTTGGATCTGTTTAATCGTCAAATTTCGAAATGGATCGAGATCCTGATGACTGCCCGTACCAAGGGTGTTATTCGTGACAAAAAGTGAATTATCCGTTGCTTGATTGAGTTCACGTTGTTGCTGACTTGCCAAAATTTGTGGCACATTTAAAACTATGCTGGCAACGGCTAACATGACCGTAACAATGACAAGGAAGCCAATAGGCAGTTTTTTTGCTGATTGATAGTTGTCATAGACGAGCGCTTGCTTATTGGACAAATCTGATCGATATGTAACAGCAGATGCTGTCGGTTGGCCTGCCATGCTTTCTGGAATTGCACGATTGAAAAGTTTAGTACCCGACTGAGGCACTAATTGCCTGTTATTGATAGTCAAAATTTGATCAGCATAGTCTTCCGGCAGCGTTTCATGTGACGCAACGATCACAATCGCCTGTTGTTGGTGAGCAAAGTCCGCTAATTGTTCATAAAACATACGGGCATTTTCACTATCTAAGGAATTTGTTGGTTCATCAGCTAAAATAATCCGTGCACCGGAAATCAAAGCTCGACCAATAGCACCGCGCTGATCTTCGCCACCGGATAAATCCTCGGGCAACATGTGACGTTGGTCTTCAAGCCCCAGCTTATCCAAAATGGCTGTCACGCGAGCTGCTTTCTTTGCTTCTGGCAGGTTGCTTTTTAAAAGCGGCACTTTGAGATTCTCTTCAAGTGTCATCGTGTCGATTAAGTTATGTTGTTGAAAGACAAAGCCATAATCTTTCAGCCGCACACGCGCTTGTGTCGCATCATCCAGTGACCAAAGATTTTGACCATCATAAACCACTTCGCCTGCAATCGGCCGCTTCAATAAGCCAAGCACATTCAATAATGAAGACTTGCCAATACCTGACTGGCCTTGCAACAAATAAAAGTAGCCGCTTTTAAACTCATAAGAGACATCATGTAAAATCTCTCGATCAAACCTGATCGTCATATTCTTCAGCAATAAATTAGATTTCATTAGTGCCCCCTTCAAATACTCGGTTATCAGTTAATAAAAAAAGGACTGGCATAAAACCTACCAGTCCAACATATAATTAAAACAACATACCAATTAAGGTCATATCATCCCATATCAAAAGAGATACTGCAAATCACTCTGCGCACTTGGATAAGCATAGATCTTGTTTAAATCACTCGGCTTTTCACCAGTATCAATGGCCGCTGCGAAGGTATCGATCAAGTCCTCAGCCAAGCTGGCTAAGACGACAGCACCGGCAAGTCGGCCGGTCTTTTTGTCGACAATGGTCCAAACTTGCGCGTCAGGATCCTGGACCCGATTGTAAGTGTACCAGTGGGTCATCTCGTTGTGTTTGACGGTGTACTGATCAGGCGCTGCTTCAGCGGCCTCTAATGAAACCCCGACTTTGGCTAACTCCGTTGGGCCAAAGACGATAGTCGGAATGGCCGAATAGCTAATGGGTGCTTGGTCGCCTAAAATTTGGTTGGCAACATAACGGCCTTCGAAGCCGGCCACCGGTGTTAATTTAGGCTGTGGCTTCAAATTGACATCGCCGATTGCATAAATCGTCTCAACTGCGGTGCGAAGATGGTCGTCAACCGGAATACCACGCGTATCAGCCTTAATACCAGCATTGGCTAGCCCGAGGTCGGCAACATTGGCGATACGACCCATGGCAGTGATTGCCATGTCAACATTCAAATCGAAGTTATCAGCATGTAGATGGGTCATGGTACCTAAGGGCGTGATTTTAGTCAGTTCGACATTAGGATGAAAATGAATCCCGGTCTTGGCAAGCAATGGTTTTAAAGCTTCAGTGGCGACTTTGGGGAATGCCCGTAACAACCGATCAGAATGACCGATGATATGCACATCTGCGCCAGCCGCTGCAGCGATGTTGGCCAGTTCGACACTGACATAACCGGCTCCGATGAAGGCAATGCTGGTTGGTAACTGATCAAGGTCCAGAAAATCCCGACTCGTTTTAAGCAGATTGGCCCCAGGAATGTCCGGATAACGAGGCGTGTGCCCAGTTGCAATCACAATATGTTCACCGGTCACGTTTTGGGAGCCAACTTTGACAGCATGTTCACCTAGAAGCTGAGCATGACCATACAACGTCGTGATCCCAGCATGAGTCAGGCCATTCAATGTGCCAGCAGGTACGCCGGTTGTGTAACTGCGCTTGAAGGCCATTAAGGATGGCCAGTCAATCTTCGCCGTCCCACTGATACCAAAACCGTTCATGCGCAAGGCAGCATTTTTAACTTCGACACCACGATACAGCATTTTTTTCGGATCGCAGCCATAGTTGGGACAGGTGCCGCCCCACAAATCGTTTTCAACGACTAATACTTTTTGCTTTGCTGCTAAACCGTAAGCTGCTGCTAAGCCGCCTGGGCCGCCACCAATCACAATCGTTCCATAATCATAAGCCATCACGATCACTCCTTCGTCTCTGTGTTCTGATCGACAAATGCACTTGCGAGATAAGCGACAACACTATGGGTATTGACCACAAACGCACCATGTTCACTATTCACGCGCAACGCCTCATGCGCATCTAAAAGCGGCAACGCCTCGGCCAGCGTCAAGTTGCCGCCAACCGCATGCCGGGCCGACACATCCGCTGCAAATGGTGCTAACTGACTGAGCGTGACCTGCAGACCCTGATTGGCTTGCGCTCCCTTGAACAAATCCGCCACGAAATCGTTAGCCGGATTGGTCGCAATTTCTTCCGGCGTATCAACCTGCAAGAGTTTGCCACCGCGCATCACGCCGATCCGATCACCAAGTTTCATCGCTTCAGCCATATCGTGGGTCACAAAAATGACAGTGGTCTTCAAGGCACGATGCAAATGCAGCAGCATGTCCTGAAGCTGAGTGCGGGAAATCGGATCTAATGCTGAGAACGGTTCGTCCATCAAGACCACCTTAGGCCGTGATGCTAAGGCCCGCAAAATACCGATGCGTTGCTGCTGCCCTCCGGATAATTCGCTTGGCATGCGATTGCGATACTCGGCTGGCGGCAAATCAACTGTTGTGAGTAACTCGTCTGTTGCCGTCCGAATTTTTTGGCGCGACCAGCCCTTCATTTCGGGGATCACGGCAATGTTTTGCGCCACTGTCATGGTTGGAAACAAGGCGATCTGCTGCAGGACATACCCCAGATCCCACCGCAAGTCGCGCATTTTGTAACTGGTGAGCGGTTTGTCGGCAAATTCGATGACGCCGCTCGTTGGATCAACCAAACGATTGATCATTTTCAGCGTCGTGGTTTTGCCGCTGCCGGAGGTGCCGACTAGCACAAATAACTCCCCTTGATCGACCTTCAGGCTAAGATCGTTGACCACGGGCTTGCCGTCATATTCCTTTGTGACGTGTTCAAGACTGATCAATGCCATCAGCGCACCTCCTTCAGCAAGCCATGCTGAACCAAATAGCGGTGAGCCACAGTTGCGGCCTTTTCGTTCTTCACACTCACGGCATAATTCATGGTCTGCATCTGTTTTTCCGTAATTTGACCAGCCAACTTGTTCAATGCAGCTACAAGTTGCGGGTGTTTTTCGGCAAAGGCAGTTCGCATCAATGGTGCACCGCGATAAATCGGAAACAACCCCTTATCATCTTGCAACGCCACCAGATGATATTGCCGCAATTGCGCATCAGTCGTATACCCATCGGTCAAATTGATCTGCCCGCGGTCTAAAGCTTGGTAACGCAAGGAAGCATCCATTGAATCCACCTTAAACTGCAAGCCGTATTTTGATTGGATGCCCTTATACCCATCTTGCCGGTCAATGAACTCTAAATCAAATCCGGCGCGAATGGATGGTGCAATTTTGCCAAGATCGCTAATGGTATGCAGATCATAACGCTTGGCAAAACTTTCCTTAACGACTAAAGCATAGGTGTTGTTATACGCCATCGGTTTGAGATAACTCAGGCCTTGTTTAGCAAGCAGTTTCTTTGCAAGTGGATAATTATCTTTACCAGCCGTCACCTGTTGTTGCTGAGCGGCAGATGGTTTCGTCAAACTTGCCAGAACCGTCCCGGAAAACTCAGGGTATATGCCGATCTTATCGGTTCTCAACGCATTGTACAAGAAGCTCGTCTGTCCAAAGTTCGATTTCAACGTGACCCCGACATCAGGATCAGCTTTTTGAATGAGTTCTTTGTACATATTGATCAAAATATCCGGTTCACTGCCTAGTTTTCCCGCAATCGTGATAGTTTCCTTTGGTGCGGTCGCATAAGTGTATACTTGGCTGCCAACCATACCAAGGACGGCAACCGCCACAACCCCGACACTGACCTTCCAACTGACTTTTTGCATGACATTTAAGAGCCACGAAAAGACAATCGCCAATAGCGCTGCTGCCAAAGCACCCATTAAAGTTAACGCCGCATCATTTCGATCAATACCTAGCAAAATGAACGTGCCTAAGCCACCGGCGCCGATCAAAGCTGCCAGCGTCGCGGTACCAATGATCATGACCATTGCAGTCCGGACGCCCGACAAGATAACCGGTAAGGCGATGGGCAATTCAACTTTGAACAACTTCCGCAATCGACTCATGCCAAACGCATCGGCTGCTTCTTCATAGGAAGGATCAATATCGCGTAAACCGATATATGTATTTTGAAAAATCGGCAATAAAGCATACACCACTAAAGCAATAATCGCTGGCAGTGTCCCGATACCCACAAACGGAATCAACAACCCTAACAAGGCCAACGAAGGAATGGTTTGCAAAACACCAGTCACTTGCAGCAGCACTGCCGCAGTTTTGTGATGCGTCTGGACCCAAACGGCCAATGGAATCGCAATCACAACGGCGATCATCAAGGCAATTAAAGATATTTCGATATGTTGCCCCAAGGCACTAAGCAACTCGCCGTGCCGTTCAGAAATTGTCCGCCACAAATCAGCCATGTTATGCCTCCAATTGAATGTGATATGAGTAAGTGTAACACCTAGTTTTCACGTGCAACAAGATAAGGTGTGTTATATTCTGGCAAGTTCATCTTTCTTCTGGGAGCTGGTGAACTAACGGTAGTTCGCGTTAACTTCGCAGACGCCTGCCACTGTCTTAAACGCTTCAAGAAGCAGTGCCATGGGCAATCTAGCTCGAATACTAGGATAGAAAGCAGAGAGTTGGCGGAGCGGCGATGGGCTCAGTGGTGAGATTGGTCTTAGCAGAGTGGTTTTCTCCGCTTAGACCAAGACCGAGCTTCGAGACAGCGCGCCGGGCTTGCGCGTTGGCTCGAAGTCGTGCCCACCACTCTAGCTGCGCGGTCGCCACCCCGAATCGCCGCGGAGTCAACTCGGACAATAGGATCAAGTTTAATTAGAGTAGAACCGAGAAAAGCTTGACACATACGGGTCTGCTCACGCTCTCCCAAACGCGTTCGCAGGCCCAGAAACCTGCACATAAGGACCTCGGACATAAATGGCCAAAGCCCAGCCATTTATGTCCGAGGCCACTTATGCTCCGGTTTCTAACCGGGCCTGCTCACGCTCTTTACTTTTCCAAGTGCCCAGCGTACAATTATCGACACCATTTTAAACACCGAAAGGAGCGCCGTTTCTATGGAAAATGCAACGAAGGCAGAAGAACAGGCTCGGGTCACGGCGGTCATTGAGAAGCTCAAGGCAAGGCTAGCGGCCATTCATGACCAGATCGAAGCGGCGCACAAAGAAACCAGCCGGATTGAACGATCTTACGGTGAAAATACCAAGGTCAACGTTACCGAAGTCGATGACCAAATGGAAACCAACGCTGCGGTTCAACAGCAGAAAGTCATGGTTGCCCGCGCCGTCGAAAATGAAACCATTCTCAAACACGAAGGTAATCGTCTCACCCTGCTAGCGGACAATCCTTATTTTGGCCGTATCGATATTGACGAAGATGGCGATCCCGACACGCTTTATATCGGCACTGCCACCTTCATTGACCAAGATGGCGAATTCTTGGTTTATGATTGGCGCGCGCCGGTAAGTTCTATTTATTACAACGGTACCCTTGGCGATGTCAGCTACGATACACCAGCAGGCGAACAACACGCCACTTTGAAAAACAAGCGTCAGTTCCAAATCGAACACGGCCACATCAAAACCATGTTCGACACCAATGAAACCGTTGGCGACGAAATCCTTCAATCCGTTTTAGGCGATCAATCAGACGAATACATGAAAAATATTGTCGCGACCATTCAGCGCGAACAAAACGACATTATTCGTGATACCACCAGCGACTTGCTTGTGGTTCAAGGGGTCGCCGGCTCCGGGAAAACCAGTGCGGTCCTGCAACGCATTGCTTACTTGCTATATCACAGCCGTAGCGATCTGGATGCTGACCAAATGGTGCTTTTCTCGCCTAACCGCTTGTTTGCCAATTACATCTCACAAGTTTTGCCGAGCTTAGGCGAAAAGAATATGCGGCAGGCAACCTTGTTTGAATTCTTGGCAAACCGTTTCACCGGCTTACATGTTGAAACATTATTTGAACGTTATGAACATGATGCAGCTGGATTGCCGCCAGCTGCTGAGCATATCCGTCGCTTTAAAGAAGCGCCGCGCTATCTTGAAGCTATCTACGACTATGCTAAGCAACCGAAGCGGACACCGCATTTTATTGACGTTGAGTTCAACGGTGAGACTTTCTTCTCAGCCGCAACCATCGCAAAAATTTATCAAGCCCAGCCAGCATTGATGCAGCCAGTTGATAAGTTTACCGCCACTAAGAATGCTTTGATCAAACGTCTGAATACCCGAATTCATATGGAAGCCAAACGAGACTGGGCGCAGTTGCGCGTTTCCGATCTGTCACAAACTGAATTGGAAACCTTGACCGCCGATCACGAATTCGAAACCGGTGAAGATGAACAGCGATTTGTCTCGGAAGCTATTGTCTCAAAAGCATTTTCACCAATCTACGATGCACTGTACAACGATCATTTTTACGATGTGTTCCAAGACTATCAGCAATTCATGGCACAGGTGAAACCACCCGTTGCTCCGGCTATCTGGCACACAATGGTCAACGCCTTTTCAGACGGAATCGAAGCGCATCAATTACGCTTAGAAGATGCCGCCCCGCTGCTTTATCTTCGTGATCTCAGCACCGGCAGCGGTCAAAATAGCCTGATTCAGTATGTTTTCGTTGATGAGATGCAAGACTTCAGTATGGCGCAGTTGTTGTACTTGAAACACGCCTTTCCTAAAGCCAAGTTGACTTTGTTGGGCGATGCCAAGCAAGACGTGTTTACCAGTAATTATCAGCCTAGTGATTTCATTCATGAAATCGAGGACGTTTTTTCCGGCTATAAAATTCGACTCATTACGTTGAACAAAAGCTACCGATCCACGCAACCGATTACTAACTTTGCCAAAGCTTTATTACCAGAACACGACCATATTCAGGCGTTTAACCGTGCTGGTGATAAACCAGAAGTCTTGACGGTAGCGCGCACGGAAGCACCCGATGCTTTGTCAAAACTGGTGACGCAACTGCTGGCAACCGATACCACCGTGGCGATTCTAACCAAAGATGCCCAAACGGCTGATCAACTTTACGCCACTCTCAAACTTGATGCACCAGTAACCTTGCTATCGGCTAATGACCATAGCCTTAAAAACGGTTGTGTCATTTTGCCAGTCTATCTCGCGAAAGGTTTAGAGTTTGACGCAGTCATCGGTTGGGATATTTCTGCAACCACGTATCAAAATGAAGCCGACCGTGATATTCTCTACACACTTTGCTCCCGAGCCTTGCACCATCTCACACTCGTTGCTTTGGACGCCCCAAGTCCATTGATCACGGCACTGCCCGCTGATCTCTACACACATGCAGGGGATGCCTCTGAGGCGCGTGTCTAATGCCACCCATGCATCATCAACAAACGCCCGTGTCTTCGCTGACACGGGCGTTTGTTTGGCTTCTAGAATCATGATAAATTATCAATGGGACGATTTAATCAATTCTGTTTATTAAAAATTTGGAGGGTTTATTTTTGTTTAATCTACTCCGTACCTTCATGGCCGTTTACGAAACACGCAGCTTCTCCTTGGCAGCCACGCACTTATTCACCAGCCAGCCAACTGTGTCACACCATATTCATCAGCTGGAACATCAACTAAAAACAACCTTATTTGAACGAAACAAACGCAGTGCGACGATTCCCACAGCAGCTGCTGATATTTTGTATGCCTTTAGTGGCAACATGCTGGCTGAGTGGGAAAAAACGCAGGAAGCGATTCAAAATAGTCAAAAGGATGCCATTGTTGACCTGCATATTGGCGTATCGCAAAGTGTCGCCGCTGTTCTATTTTCCCGAATCGCCGCGGCTTTAAAAAAGGCTTTTCCTTACTTGCAATATGATGTCGCCGTGCTCAATTCCTTGCAAGTTGTCAAACAGCTGGAAGGCCAACATTTAGATTTAGGCTTTATTGAACAACCTTTAACCTTAAAGGGCGCTGTCCGAACAACCCTTTGTACGGATCAACTGATCGCTGCAGGTTGGTCTACCGGCACTTGGATTACCCGCGAAGAAGGCTCTGGGATGCGCTATTACACCACCGCTTACCTGCAAGCAGCCGGTATTTCGCCGCAACACATGATGACCGTCAATAACAATGCCATGCTGCTGGCATTGGTACAACAAGGTGTCGGGCAGGCACTTTTGTCGGATCAAGTCGCACTCGGCAATGCTCCGGCACAAGCAATTGGGCCGCAATTTCAACGGCATTTTTACTTGCTGCAAAACCCAACCGCCAATTGGCCCCACAAACAGGCCATGCTAGATAGAATTGTTGAAGCAGCTCGCGCTTCGGAAGTAACCCGCTGATGGCCAAGCTGCTTTGGATGACTATTAATCAGACACTTCTTGAGTAGCAGCTGCTTGCTTGACTGTTTTAGCTGTAAGCCGCAAAAAGTTTAGATAATGGCCGGTCACAAATATCAGCATCAAACTCGCTACAAGCCACTCACCCCACTGCAACACGCTCAACAAGTTATGCACCAACCCCTTGCTGGCAAAGATAGCAATAAAGCGGGTCAAAGCAGTTGCGGAAATGACGAGTGGAAAGGTGAAGGCGGCAAAACTCGGATAAAACGACAGCCGCGTATACTGTCGAATGCTGAAAAGGGTCAGAAAATACAGGCACTGTGCAAAAATCAACATGCCGGTTGCAAATGCCAAATTCGGATGCGTGAAGCTGGCCAGATAACCGGTCAGGCAAAGCGAAGCCGGTGCGGCGATGATCGTCAGTAAGGGCTGTGTTGCCTCAGGCAGCGGTATTGTCCTGACACGATGCAGCACAAACGGAAAAACTGCCACGTAGATCACAAATGCAAGCCAGAAAAGGGGCTGCCCAAGTGCTGGCACGAATTTTCCACTGGTCACGGGAATGACGCCGATACCGACAAAGGTGACAAACCAGCTCGGATAAATCATTTGCCATTCTTTTTGTTGCGGGAGCAAATGCCGTGAAACGAAAAAAATCATTAAGCCAAAATGGATAATCACTGCTAATACCCAGATGACAGTAGCGATCCCCACCGGCATTCCCCAAGCAGTTAAATAAGTGCACAAGATCATCAAGGTCATCGAAAATGTCGGCGACACCGATGCGATGATCGGATCCTGTAAACTTTTAGCTGCGTGTAAGGGAGTCAGGCAAATTTTCAGTAAAATCAGTCCAAACAGCAAAGCAGCTAAGCCTCCTGTTAGGTTCCCTACTAATTGCCAACCTGCCAGTTTGTATAGATTACCCAACGATGCCAATCCCAGTGTCAGTCCCGCCATCGGTAACGGCACTCGTTTCAAAAATGATCTCATAACTGCCTCCTTATATTCTTGCTATTAAGTGTAGCAAGAATCATCGTCATCGGCTAAATTGATCTTTTGCATGATTAACATTCACTTATTGAATCAATCATGGTGACGATCATGCGACCAATCTAGGCTACAAGTTTCTTGCCATGCCAAACTCCGCAATCTCCGGCCAGATGAGGATGGAACGCGTGACGGCGCTTCGAGCCCAAAAAGCGGTCTCGAAGTCGCCTAACAACATCAGCGACAAAGCCCGGTCGCTGTGTTGTTTGCACAGCTGATCCCCATCCGGCCTACGATTGCTTCGCCTTGGCACTGGGATCTTTAAAACCCCAATAAATCATTTATGAGAAAATAAAAAATGAACAACTTCCAATTGCGAAAATTGTTCATTCTTATTTGACGCTTATGAATGATGTCCTAACCTTAGTTTGGAAAATTCTACACGAGCAAAATTGTTGCATTGTTGAGCATATGCAACCCAATCGAATAACGCATGTCTCTTGTTCGCAAGTAAGTCCAAGCAAGGACGCCGCCAAGCGCGGCATAGATGAAGAAGTTATAATCCACTTTTCCGGCCACATGCGCAAAGCCGAAGACTGCGGCACTGATTAGCACACTCGCCCATTGCCAGGATCGCCGCTTCAAAGAGCCGAAACTGTTCATCAAGAAACCCCGAAATAGATACTCCTCAACGATTGGGCCACCAACAACTGCTAATAACTTGATTGACCACGGATAGTTTTTAACTAAATCAAGCAGGTTACTTTGATTGGCAGCTTGAGGCGCGTGCATGACTTGCGTGAGCGTCACGGTGATGAGCTGAATCAAAAATAGCAATCCGATACCTTGCCAGATCACGCTAGAAGGATGAGCCACCGCCAGCGCAGGTTGTTGGCGGTAAAAATGTCGATAGCAGACCATCAATGCAGCAATCAGTGCACCGAATACAAAGACCAAGGCACCAATGGCCCCATAGGCACCCCACGTGGCCTCACTGCGGATCAACGCAAGTTCGGCAGACGAATAGGCGATAAAACCTGCAGCAACGCCAACAAGTTGGACAAATGAGCGAAGAATTTTCATGAAGGCAATCCTTTCTTGGCATGTTTGTCTTTAAGGGTAACATTTTAGAAGCCAGGGTGCATGGTGAAACATAGCCGTGAAGAGGCGTGTCATGCTTAGAAAGTGAAGCATAAGGTCCCACCATAACGCGCGAGTCATCCCAAAAACCTACGCATAAGGAGCTTAGTCGTAATGATCAAAGCCCGACCTCACGTCCAAGACCACATACTTTCCGGTTTCTAACCGGGTTGGTTCGTGCTCACAAAAAAACCTGACAGATTTAATATCTGTCAGGCGCGGTACTATCAGCCGTCTATCGGATTCGAACCGACGACCTCATCCTTACCATGGATGCGCTCTACCGACTGAGCTAAGACGGCAAATGGCTGTGTTGTTTAAAAACAACTGCCTAATTAATGTACACTAAATCCCCATAGCTCGCAAGTCCTTTTTATAAAAATGTAGCGTAGAAAGCAAAAAAATGCGCATTGCTACAGCTGTTTTAACTGGCCATGCTGTCCTTTCATAAAAGAGCCGCCTTGCCTTACCGTCTACCGTGCCACTCGGCCTTGAACTCGGTTAGAAAATCTTCCATAACCTGTTGGCGATGCATCGCCATTTTTTTGGCCGCATCGGTGTTCAATTGATCCTTGAGTTTCAACAGTTTTTCATAAAAGTGATTGATGACGGTGCCTTCTGTTGTACGATACTGAGCCGCGGTTAAGTCAGCTCGTGGTGGTAAATCTGGATCATACATCCGCCCACCATGTGCACCGCCATACATAAAAGCACGACCAATGCCAATGGCACCAATGGCATCAAGACGATCGGCATCCTGAACCAGTTGTCCTTCGACCGGCAACGATTGATGGTGTTGTAAGTTTGCTTTAAACGACATGTGATCGATAATCGTCAATACCATTTGGACTTGGTCAGCGCGCATGCCAGCGTCGACCATTGCCTGCTGGGCGGCGGCTTTGGCTATTGGCACATCCGGAACCAATTTATCGTCATAGGTATCATGCATCGTGGCCGCCGCCAACACAACAGCTGTATCAGCCTCTGGTGTTTGCGCAGCTAGTTGTTTTGCTGTCGCCACAACCCGCTGAATATGGTCAAACCCGTGGCCACTGTGATCTTGCTCAGATACCTTTTTTGCAAAGGCTGTCAGCTCTTGCCATTCGATCATGAATCGTTGCTCCTTTTCGTTGTCCACCATTCAGTCACCTGCTATGTGATTTTGTTAACAAATTGAGCTTTTTTCTGCCGTATTTATTGCGTCAATCAACCTCAATCCTTCATACTAAAAGTATACAGAGGTTATGAAAAAAAGGGGGAGCACTTTTATGAAAAAGCAATATTTGGCAGCCAGTCAGTCGGTGAATCAATTCAACCGACTCTTTTCACCGGTTTCAACATCGGAGATTCCATTGAATCAACAAAACCTGCTTTTCTGGATGGCGACCGATGCCACGCCAAGAACACCAACAAGCTTGGCCAAAGAGATGCACGTCACCAAGGCTGCGATCACCAAAGCCAGCAGCCCGCTGATTGACCGGGGTTTGCTTGAAAAACAACCCGATCCTGAAGATTGTCGCAGCTTCAAGCTCGTGCTTAGCGAAGAAGGTGAGCAAGCAATTGAGGATCTCGGGCCTGAATACTTGGGCAACTTAGAACGTCTCTATCATGAACTTGGCGAGAAAAAGTATCTGAAGTTGATCAAACTTCTCAGCCAAGCAACTGGCACCTTAGTCACCGAATAAACCGGTCATCTCGTGGCACAAACACCTCATGGAGATCACCACAATCAAGCCTGACGCTCAGTTGCGTGAGGCTTTTTCAGTTGACTGGGCGACACAATTTTGTCGCCGACTGTTGCCGTTTTTCTAGGAGCGTTACAATGACAATATCAGGACGTAGCTAGCCCGATTTTGTCAGTAGCCGGCTATGTCTATCTTTTTAAAGGAGTGGTTTGATGGCAATTCCCGATCATATCAGTGTTCGCGGCGCTTACGTTAACAACTTGAAGCATCTCAATGTTGATATTCCGCTTAACAAACTGGTGGCGATCACTGGTCGGTCTGGTTCCGGTAAAAGTTCATTAGCCATGGGCGTGTTATACGCTGAAGGTATGCGCCGCTACATGAGTGCCTTGTCCACCTACACCCGCCGGCGCCTTGGCCAAACAAGTCCTGCTGCTGCTGACTCAGTACGCCATATCCCTAGTGCCATCGCTTTGCGGCAGCGGCCAACCGTTCCAGGCATCCGCTCAACTGTCGGTACGGCCACAGAAGCGCTCAACGTCATTCGCCTCATGTTTTCCCGTCTCGGCTCGCCGGTTTGTCCTAATGGTCACCGCGTGTCGCCAACTCTCGATATTGCCAAGGCAATGGATCTGCCCAATGACGGTGAAAGTGGTATGGGCATGATCACTTGTCCGACCTGTGGCGTCCGTTTCATGGCTTTTGCTGCTGAAGATTTCGCCTTCAATTCAACTGGCGCCTGCCCGACATGCGGCGGTACTGGTCAAGCGCGCACACTGGCCGCCAACCGGCTCATCCCTGATCAAACACTGACAATCCGTCAAGGTGCCGTGGCCTCGTGGCGCTTACCCGGTCGCAATTTTATGCCTTTTGTCGCACAAGCAATCGGCATTGATATTGATACGCCTTTCCAGGACCTGCCAAAAGATCAGCAAGAACAGGTTTGGCACGGTGAACGTAAAAAATACGCCATCAATATCCCCAGCAAAACCGGCAAAATTTTTCATATGGACCATGCACAGTACGAGAATGCCTTCAATGCGGTCGAAGATTCTTTAGCGACGACCAAAAATGAACGCGCCATTCAGCGGCTGAATCGCTTCTATGAGTTTGGCATCTGCCCGACCTGCCATGGCAGCCGATTTGCCCCGAAATTATTGAGCCAGCACCTAGTGGATCAAAACATTGCTCAGGTTAGTGATATGACTTTAACGCAATTAGCCGCGTTCATTCCCGAAATTTATCACTGGTTGCCAGCAGATATGCAGTCACTGGCGCACGATATTATCCAAGAACTGACGCAATTGCTTAAGCCCATCATGGACCTTGGCCTCAGTTACCTGACCCTGAGTCGAGCCGCGGCTTCCTTATCGACTGGTGAATTGCAACGCATTCAGCTCAGTCGCACGCTTCGGACTGAAACGACCGGCGTACTTTACGTCCTTGATGAACCGTCCATCGGTCTGCATGCTGCAAACGTTTCTGGATTGCTAGAAGTCATGCACGGTTTGGTCAATCAAGGCAACTCGCTGGTCGTTGTGGATCACAACACCGCCATCATTGAGGCAGCCGATCAAGTGATTGAGATTGGTCCCGGTGCAGGCGTTGCTGGCGGCCGACTCATTGATCAAGGTAGCCCTGAAGCGATCAGCCATGATACCCATTCGTTGATTGCACCCTTTTTAACCGGAGCGGCTCCCTTGATTGTTCGCCCGCAAGCCGGTGAACAAGAAATTAAGCAAACCAAACAACTGCAATTAACCGTAACTGATCGATTTAACCTTCATGACCTGCATGTCCATTTTCCAGTTAACTGCTTCTCAGTGGTATCCGGCTTTTCTGGTGCTGGCAAGTCAACTTTGATTTTTGACGCCCTAGTACCAGCGCTGTCAGCAACTGCTGACCAACCAGCTCCAGCATTTGTTCGTGATCTTGACCGCGGCGGCCTGCGCCATGTAGTTGCGATTGATGCTACGCCGGTCGGTAAAAATGTCCGCTCAACCGTCGCCACCTACACAGACATTCTCGACCATCTGCGACACCTTTTCGCCAGTTTGCCTGATGCCAAAGCCAAGCACTATACGAGTAGCCATTTCTCTTACAACGTCAAAGCCGGCGCGTGCCCGACATGCGGCGGTACCGGCGTCATTAACTTAGATATCCAGTATCTGCCTGACATGCAGCAAACTTGCCCGACTTGTCACGGCCGTCGCTACAACCCCGAGGTTCTGAAAATCAAATGGCAGCAGCACAGCATCGCCGACTTGCTAGATCTGGACGTGGACTCCGCCTTGACCGTTCTGAAAGACGAACCGGCTATTACTCACACATTGCAAACCCTGCATGACATGGGCCTCGGTTATTTGCATTTAGGTGAAAGTACCCCGACGCTGTCTGGCGGTGAAGCGCAGCGCCTGAAGCTAGTTGCCCACATGGGACGCTCCCAAAAAGACACGCTTTTTGTCTTCGATGAACCATCGGTAGGTCTACACCCCTTGGATGTTCAAACGTTGATCGCTGTTTTTCAACGGTTGCTCAAAACCGGTGCAACGGTTATTGCCATCGAACACGATCTAGACGTCATCGCTAACGCTGATTATGTCTTGGATCTCGGACCAAAAGGCGGTGCAGAAGGTGGCCGCGTCATGGCTGCTGGCACACCGCAAGCAATCGCCAAACAAGGGAAAGGTGAAACTGCCCCTTACTTGGCGGCCCATCTGGCGGCCTTTCACGTTAAGTAGGCTTGACAAAAAGAGATGCCTCGGAAAGTGATGACCGAGACATCTCTTTTTCATACATCAACTTTAAACGTTCAAGATCGAATCAATGTGGCTGATTTCTTCTGCATTGAAGGTCAGATTTTCGGTTGCCTTCAGGTTGTCTTCCAAATGATCAACCGAGGTGGTCCCGATGATGACACTGGTGACAACTGGATCACGTAACAGCCATGCCAATGCCATTTGCGTTAACGTCTGGCCACGGTCATGTGCTACTTCGTTTAACTCGTTCAGCTTCTTCACAACCGCGTCTTTCCCATGGGCAAAAGTGGCTTGGTTGGTCGGATGAATTTTGAACGTATCCGGAATACCATTCAGATACCGATCCGACAACAAGCCTTCTGAAAGCGGCCCATAAGCAATTAGGCCGGCGCCATCGGCTTGAAGAGCCTTCGTTAGGCCAGAAGTTTCAGCCTCACGATTAAACATGTTGTAACTGAACTGATTCAGCACAAATGGCGTATGCAGATCTTTAAACATCGCAATCGCATCTTTGGTTTGCTGGGTATCAAAATTCGAGATCCCGATGTAAAGTGCCTTGCCATCACGCACCGTCTGATCAAGCGCATTGACAGTTTCTTCTAAATCAACCGTATCATCAAAGCGATGCGCATAATAAATGTCGACATAGTCAAGCTGCAGGCGTTTGAGTGAATCATTCAAGCCTTGAATGACCGCTTTGCGCGAAGTCCCAACACCATATGGGCCCGGATGAATCTCATACCCCACCTTAGTGCTGATCACCAATTCATCTCGATAAGCCTTCAAATCCGTTGCTAAAATTTGACCAAGCAAACTCTCGCTGCTGCCAAAACCAGGTTCATGATCACCATTACCATAGTGATTCGCCACGTCAAAATGAAAGACACCATGATCAAAAGCGTCTAAAATAACCGAACGGCGTGGGCCAAATGGATCAAGATTGCCATAATGCTGCCACAAGCCAAGTGAAATTGCCGGTAGCATCAAACCGGTTTTCCCGGCATGACGAACAGGCATCTTGTCATAACGATCAGTTGCTGCATAATACATGACTTTTCCCCCTCTACACGTTCACGAGTGCAGAAACCTGCATACAAGCGCCTTGAACGCTTATACGCCAGTTTCGACCGCACCAGCTCACGCTTTGACTTAAACGCGCTCACCGACCCAGGAATCATGTATACAAGCCCTGAACGCTATGGTCAAAATTCAACCATCGTATTCAAGCCAATTTGCATACGGATTTCTAACCGGGCTGTCTCACGCTCATAAAAACGTTTACCATCTTCTATGGTGGCAAACGTTGGCCCAACAAGCAACTTAAAAAGTCAATTTTTTAATATAAAACTACTTATTTTTCAAAAAAATCGTTCAAAAAGTTAGCTACACCATCATCCACATTGGCATCTGTCATATAGCGGGCAGTCTGCTTAACCTGTGGCACAGCATTTTCCATCGCCACACTAATACCAGCAGCCTTCAGCATGCCAAGATCGTTGAGACCATCGCCAAAGGCAATCGTTTGCTCCGGACCGATTCCTGTGAGCGTCTGCAACTCCTTGACAGCCGTGGCCTTATCAATATGTTTAGGAATGAGTTCAAGGTTAGTATGTTCAGAGGCTGAAACATGTAAAACATCCTGTGTTTCTAACGCTGCCTTCCCCTTAGCCAATGCTTCCGAATCATGCGGGCCAAAAATGATCCCATTCGTAATTGCAGGTGCATGTGCTAACAAATCATCAACTGATGGTAAGGCTACAACGTCAATGCTCACCGAGCTGGGGGCAAACTTGCGTGCAGCTGCTTCAATGGCAGGCGGCACTTTACCTGTGTAATAAACGGTATCATCGCTGAAATACAAGGCGTTCAGGCCCAACTGATCGGTCACAGTTTCAACCGCCGTAAGTGCCGCTTGCCCCAAAACATGATGCACCCGCTCGCCGGAAAAATCGTAGACAGCACCATTCGATGCAATAATCGAAGCTTCTGGTTCGAATTGTTTGGCCACAACCTGCGCTAAAGCGTGCATACGCCCGGTGGCAACATAAAAAGAAGCGCCGCTAGCAACGGCAGCTGCGATGGCCGCTGCCGTTTTGGGCGTAACGTCATGATGATTGGCGGTTAGTGTGCCGTCAATATCACTAATAATTAAGTATCGCGGCATAACCGTTCCTTTCTACCCTAAGGACACAAATGGCGACCGATCACCATCGGCCGCCTTATTTGTTAAAGTCCTTGCGGTAATCCGTCAATTTGATCAGCGTACCAATCGTTCCATGGTGTTTCAGGTGCGCCTTGCGCATTAAAAGTTACCTTAACTTGCTTCAAAAGGTCCAACAAGTTACCGGATCGGTTAGTCAGAAGACCGGCTGTCAATTCCTCGCGAGTCAGTGGTTGATTATCAAGCAAGTAATGATTAATATCTGCTAGATTCCCCTGCGTATCAATTTGGGAAAAAACATCGAGACCGGCGCCGAAGAAGCGATCCAAGTAGAACTTTGCAAAAGTTTCCAATGCTGTATGTTGTGCTGTTTCATTTAATTGATCAATCGTTGTGTTGCTTGCTGCCATAACTATTTTCGTCCTTTCTGCTTTATTCCATTATAACCACTTTTGGTTGCGTTTTGGAAAACATCGTCCCACAACGATCACAAGTTTCACATAAACTTACACGTTGCCGTCGACCACCATTTTATGAGTGCTCCTGGTCATATTCATTAATGAAAAGATAGTGTTTGATGACATTTTTATAGGAAATCAAAAATGCCATAAAATATTCGTCTTTTTTGAAATTTTACGACTTTGGTCTCTTGCTATTATGGAACGGTTGTTATAATATGCCAAATATGTTGGGGATCCGTGAAAGGCTGGAGATTTTATGGAAAAAGAAAAATTACATCTCGGTGACGCGGTTGTTTGTCATGTCAAAGAAGATATGGAAGCACCTTTTACCGGAAAAATAGAAAAGGTTTATGAGAACTCGGCGCTGTTGAGTATTACCGATTATGCTGATAAAGACCGGCAGAATGCCGCAGAGCTCAACTTTAAGATTGTCGCAAATTTCCACGCGATGACTCAGAACCTCGGCGGCGGCACTGTCTTGGCGTTCCCGCCAGAACCAGCCGAAGAGCCAAAAAAATAAACGTTCCAATCACATTGTCTCACAATATCACTGGCATCTCGTGCCAGTGAGTGGTTGTTATTATTTACTTAGGGATCTTCAACTCAAACAAACAAAGTCAAACCGGTCGACAGGACAGCCTGCTGATCGGCTTTTTTTAGTTAATACCCAAGACAACTTTCATGGTCATTCATGAAAATCAGCGTAAAATGAGTCGCAAACAATCTATCGCAAGAGCGCAAGCCAGTTAAGCTCGAAGTCTTATATGCGGGTTTCTGGCCTGTAAACGCGTTTAAGGGAGCGACCAACATGAACGAGAAACCCTATCCAGTCCACGAAAGTCTTTTGATCGGCACACTGCTCACAGCAGCTGCTGGCAGTTTTGATGCTTTCACCTATCTCTTACATGGTGAGGTATTCGCTGGCCTGCAAACCGGGAACGTCATCTTGTTGGGTATTCATCTCGGTCAGGCGCAATGGACTACCGCTGTCCGTTACATGGTACCGATCTTCGCTTTCATGTTCGGCACCATGGCCGCCCGCGCACTGCAACTGCAGGCTGGCAAAAAATCACGACCTTTAACCGAACAACGGTGGCTCATTCAATACGAAATCACTTTGATTCTTATCGTGACATTGTTTGGCCACTGGCTGCCTGATCTAGCCGCCAGTGCTTTGGTTTCACTCATCGCCGCCGCGCAGCTACAGGAATTTCGCCGTTTAAAAGGCGGCCCTTTTACTTCACTGATGATGACCGGCAACCTCCGCACCGCGGCGCAAAGCCTTTATGATGGCTTCATCCGCGGGCAGCAAAAAGGCCGCAAAGACGCGGCCACAATTGGGACGATTATTTTATCATTTGCTACCGGTGCTGCCGTGACAGGTATTTTAACGACCCTGATCGGAACTTATGCTTTAGTAGGCGCCGCTTTGTGCCTCGTCTGGATTGATATCATTTTTTGGCGTGATCAGGTTGAGCTTCACTAAGCCACTTAATTAGCGGCTTGACCTGCATGCAAGAAACTAAGGTCATTGAAATCCGTCACAGTAAATCGATCATTTTCCCACATCAGTTTCGTCACGCTAGCATTGTCTAGCATTTCGCGACCATCAATGTTGTAGTGAACATAATTCAACCACATGAGCGCCGCTGTCCCGTGTGAGACGACCAATACTCGCTCCCAGTCTTTGGCGACTGCCTCTACAGCAATCGCACGCAAAGTTCGATTCAAGCGTTCCTGCACCATGCGGTTCGTTTCCGCCTTGTTTGGGTGCTGATCCATATTCGCCGTAAAAGCTGCATCTGCCGTCTGGGCCAACGTTATTTCTTGATTGGCCAATGCATCGTGAAAGTTAGCAATCCCCATGGTCGCTAAGGAAAAATCATTTGCCAGTTGACCTTCGAACTTGCCGTAATTTTCTTCACGCAACCCCATCAAGGTCGTCACCGGTATCGGTTCATCCAAACCGCTCAAAACAAAATGGGCAGTATCTACCGCGCGGGTTAAATCGCTGGCAAAAGCCGCGTCAAAGTGAATGTTTTTAGTCTTAAAGCCTTGACCCAAAGCTTTAGCGTCCGCAATGCCTTTTGGCGTCAGTGCCGAATCGGCCATGCCTTGCACTCGTTTTTGTACATTGAATTCTGTTTGCCCATGACGGACAAGATAAAGCGTTGTCATGTCTAGTTGACTCCCATAATTTTCATTTTTCCTGCGACAATGGTTTAAGCCAGTTTCAAATAATCTGCCAAATAGTTTGCCACCCCATCATGCTGATTATCGTTAGGGGTCTGCGCATCGGCGATTGCAAGAATCGCAGGACGGGCATTTTTCATCGCAACACCATGACCCGCAAACTGCAACATATCAAGATCATTCATGTCATCGCCAAACGCAATGATATGCTTTTGATCGATTCCGTATTGGCCCGCCACGTAGGCAAGTGCCCGTGACTTACTGGTATTCTTACTTGTCACTTCAAGCGCAGTGTATTCACCACTCCAAGCACCCCACGTTTTGGCCGCCAAATGCGGATACAATGCGTTGACTTGTTTTGAAACTGGATCAAAAGTTTTAGCCGTCATAAACATCGTGACCGAAATAGGCGGCTGCCGCAAACCTTGCTCATCTAACAGCGCCTTAGGATGCGGACGATCTGGCAAAAACGGAATGTTCGCGTATGGTCGATCAGCCACCAGCAACTGTTTCCCTTCTGCCACCATAACTTTAAAGGAAAAGTCGCGTTTTAGCTGCCGTAACGACAGTGCCACCGGAATGGGAATGGTGACCTCTTGCTCATAACGCCAGTGTTGGTGCGGGATGTGAATCAGCGCACCGTTGAAATTGATCATCGGGCCATGAAGCTGCAAGTCGTCGTAGAAATGTTCCGAAATCGAATCCGGACGGCCAGTTGTAATGACAACGAGATGTCCCGCGGCTTGTGCCTCGCGGAGGACGGCAATCGTGCCAGCGCTTAATTGTCCATCCGCATTCAAAGTCGTGCCGTCTAGATCCAGTGCAATAAGATAGCGTTCCATGCAGCAGCCTCTTTTCAAAATTTTTTCTTAGTGATGTGTCTAGCCATCTAAAACGCGTTCCCCTACAATAGATAGCAGTTAGAAAGCGAGGAAATCATGGCTGAATCAATTGTACTTTATACAGATGGCGGTAATCGCAATACAGGAAATCAGGCGGGTGGATCGGTTCGCCCCACGGATAAAAGCGCATGGGCCGCATTGCTGATCTACGGAGATCACGAAAAAATGCTATCTGACGGCGACTATGGCCGAACGAATAATTATATGGAAATTATGGCCGTTATTCAAGGCTTAAAAGCCCTCAAACGCACAGATATTCCCGTCGATGTTTATTCCGACTCTGCTTACGTCATCAACACCATGCAGCAACGTTGGTGGGTAAAATGGCAACAAAACAATTGGCGCAACCATGGCAAACCAGTTAAAAATGCCGAGCTTTGGCAGGCCTTGTTGCACCAAGTCAATCGCTTTGAAACGATTACCTTTCACAAGGTCAAAGGCCATGCCACCAATCGCAACAACAATCGCGTCGATGCGGCCTTGAATCAAACCATGGACCAGCTTGACGATCATGTTTAACTATTTTACCCCTGATGGCCGAGAAATGCTTCACCATAAGTCTCAGCTAAGAAACTATGAATCACCTGCTGCATGCGCTGCACAGAAGGTGATTTTTTTATGGTCGGATTAATCACGAGACACAGCGTCCGCTCAAAGGGCTCAGAAAATGGGTACATGTTGACATCGCCAACTAACTTCTGCACCGCTAGTTTCGGCAAAATGCCCATCCCCAAACCTGATTCCACCATCGACAGAATGCTTTGGTCATCAATTGAATAATTAATTGCATTGCTTGACACATGGTAGCGGTCCAACGCATTTTTGGTATCTCGATCATAGTCAATCTGCTGCAAAATGAAGTTCTGCTTATCGACATCGGCCTGTGTCACTGTGCGGCCGTTTTTAGGCTTGAATTGCTTGGGCGTGATGCAGTAGATGGGATCCTTTAATAACGGCTCTACCACGACGCCAGGACCAACTGGTAAGGAGGAAAAACCAATGTCGGCAGTTCCCAGTCGGACCGCTTCAACAATCCGGTTAAAAGTGCCTTGCACCACGCTAATTTCAATGTGCGGATAGCGCTTTTTGAAGCGGCGGATAATTGTTGGCAGCCAATTCGTCGAAACCGACGAGAACGCACCAATGCGGATGCGGCCGGTATTAACCCCATTAATGTTGTCCGCAACCTGCGTCAGCTGCTCCTCGAGATTCTGGATGCTTTGAATAATCGGCAGCACCTGCGCCCCGTCTTCAGTTAGTGCCACTCCCGTTCGATTACGAATCAAGAGTGGGAAACCCAGTTCTGTTTCCAGCTGACTGACACTATGACTCACGGCACTCGGCGTTACATTCAGCTCCGCCGCCGCTTTCGCTAATGTGCCTCGCTCCACAACCTTGCTAAAAACTTCATAAGAAAAGTTAGCCATTTGCCCCTCCTTGAAGTGACACCAACTGTCACTTCGTTGTGATAAATCCTTTTAGACTAGGAATAACAGCTGTTCGTTCCTTTTAAGGTGAATAAAATTCATCATAAACTGAAATAGTTGAGCTTTACTCAATCATACAAGCCGTTTTACACTAGTGTCAATAAGAAAACGTTGGTACTTCACCAAAGCATCAACGTCATAAAGACGTCGGCACCCGTTTTAATCGCAAACGTCAAAGGGGGATTCATCATGAAATTCGCAACACGTACTCAAAAAACTGGTCATTCAGGTTTAGAAGATCTATTTGCTGCTTCTGGTCCAAATGTCATTTCATTTGCCGGTGGTTATCCAGATCGCGATTTATTCCCGACAAAACAACTTAATCAGGCATTTAGTCAAAACTTTACAAGTGGCGATAGGGAATTGCTTCAATATGCCAGCACAGAAGGTTACGAACCATTACGTGCCAAGATTGCAGCTCGTCTGCAGACAACTGGGATGCAGGTCGACGCCGATGACATCATGATGACCCAAGGCGCTCAACAAGGCATCGATCTAGTGGCGCGGTTAATGTTGGATCCAGGCGACGGTTTGGTTGTTGAAGCCCCAACTTACTTAGGTGCACTTGCTGCTTTTAACGCCTATCAACCCACCTATTACGAAGTACCGATGCAAGCTGATGGCATGGACATCAATGCCTTACAACGCATTCTAATGAGTCGCAAAGTCAAGTTCATCTACACCGTTCCTGATTTTCAAAATCCTACTGGGGTTGTGATGTCCTTGGCCAAGCGGCAGGCAATTATTCGCCTCGCCAACCAGTATGATGTCATGATTTTGGAAGATAATCCGTATCGCGACCTTCGTTATACTGGCAAAGCCTTGCCGACGATCAAGTCACTTGACACAGAAGGACGCGTCATCTATCTTGGCAGTTTTAGTAAAATTCTTTCTCCAAGTCTGCGCATGGGCTGGTTGGTCGCTGCGCCCAATCTTTTAAAAGAGTTGCTGGCCTTAAAAGGCGGCAGTGATCTGGAATCCAGCAATCTGGTAATGCACGGGATCAATACCTATATGGAAAATAACGATCTTGATGCACATATCAGGGAAATTCAGGATTGCTATCGTGAGAAAAAGAATGCCATGGTGGCGGCGATGAAGCGCTATCTGCCAGAAGAAGCGCACTTCACTAATCCTGACGGCGGCTTCTTTATCTGGCTCACCATGCCAGCCGGCTTCGATATGGGCGCGTTCATGAAAGAACACCTATTACCGGAAGCCAATATCTCCTATGTGCCATCAACCAATCTATATGCGACAGCGGCTTTGTCCAACGGTGCCCGGTTGAACTTCACTGGTCCTAGTCTGGCGCAAATTGATACCGGCATGAAAGCTTTGGGTGCAGCATTAAAGGTTGCCCTGCAACACAATCTGGTTGCCGAACAAGCCTAGGCTATAACGCGTTCAAAAAAACTCGGTTAACCTTAACAAAATGACAACGTAACGATCACATTTTCGTCACACTTTGCCGGTAGTATTAACAGCATAGAAGTGAGCCACCCACTCATTCCTAAACCCCAACCTAATTTTCATTTTTCTCCTCCAAAGAAAAATCGGTGATTGGCCCCCATCCGATCACCCAATAACAAAAACGCCCGCTGCGATGGTAGCGGGCATTTTTGTGTTTTGAAGACAAAAAATCGCCGCACACTTTCTCAAAGTGTAAACGGCGATTAATCAAACATCCATCAGTTGCTTAAACTAACCGATCAACCCCAAAGCTGGCAGGGTCATCTTTCTTGTCGGCTTTCTTTTCAGTATCAGTGGTCGTTGTCTTTTCGGTCTTTTTATCAGCAGATGCCTGATCGTCTTTCTTATCATCCTGCTTCTCATCGGTTTCTTCAGGCTTCTTTGGCGCAACTTGTTCACGAATCTTTTCTTCGATTTCCTTAGAAATTTCCGGATGTTCATCCAAGTAGTGAGATGCGTTGACAAGTCCTTGGCCCAAACGTTCCTTGCCATAGTTATACCAAGAGCCAGACTTGGTGATGACGTCAATGTCATTGTCTTTATCGGTTGCCAAGTTAATCATATCGGTATTGTGTTCAATCCCGTGACCAAATGACATCGTGGTTTCAACCGATTTAAACGGCGGTGCGACCTTATTCTTAGTGACTTTCAGTTTGCTAGCGAAGCCGACAACATCTTTGCCGTCTTTCACCTGCTGCCCACGCTTGACTTCAATCCGCACAGACGCATAGAATTTCAAGGCACGGCCGCCCGGTGTCACTTCTGGGTTGCCAAACATCACGCCAACTTTTTCACGCAATTGGTTAATGAAAATAACCAGCGTATTGGTATTGTTGATCGAACCGGCCATCTTCCGCAGTGCCTGCGACATCAGCCGGGCTTGCAAGCCCACATGGCTATCCCCGATGGCACCTTCAATTTCAGCCTTGGGAACCAAGGCTGCGACAGAGTCAATGACGACAATATCAACAGCCGCTGATTCAATCAGCATTTCAGCAATTTCAAGCCCCTGTTCCCCAGAGTTTGGCTGAGACAACAGTAAGTCGTCAATATTTACGCCAAGTTCCGCCGCATACTTCGGATCCATCGCATTTTCGGCGTCAATGTAAGCCGCCTTGCCGCCTGATTTCTGCAATTCGGCAATAGTCTGCAACGCAATCGTTGTTTTCCCGGTACTTTCAGGACCATAGACTTCAACGATTCGGCCACGCGGTAACCCGCCGACACCGAGTGCAAGATCCAAGGATAAAATGCCTGTTGAGACGACATCAACCTTCAGTTCCGGTCGATCGCCCATCTTCATGACGGCACCTTCACCAAAGGCTTTCTTGATCTTCTGAAGGGCTTTTTCTAGTTCGGTATCGCGATCTGTAGCATCGGATTTAGTATTATCATTCTTTGCGGTCGTTTTCTTAGCCATACTTGTCTCCTTAAATGCGCTCACTGGCGCAAAAGTCTGTATGTAAGCACCTTGGTCACAATAGCTCAACCAGACCACTTATATCCCAGTCTTTAACCATGCCAGTTCACGCTTTGTCTTATAAAAATGCGCCAACAGTTTCAAAAACCTGTGCACGCTATTTTAAACATATACATCCGAGTATCAATTTACGCTGTCTCCATTATCGAACATGCGTTTGTTTTTTGCAAGCTTTTACGTTAAAAAAGTCATCCCCAAAAATTGTATGCAGGTGACTGCTTTATTTTACCTGATACTGACACCTTTTTGGTAAAAATGACGCGTTATTTATGGCACACAAGCATGGTATGATGAGGCGATTGGCTTGATACTACAAAATATGTAAACGAGGAAAATGAAATGATGTTCATGGGTTCTATTGTCAATGGGTTGACGATTATCGGTGGCGGACTCTTAGGCTTGATTCTCCACAGTATTAGCGATCATGCTAAAGATACTGTCACCAAAAGTCTTGGGCTTGGTACCTTCGCATTGGGCATTCAAATGGCCTTGCAGACAAAAAGTTTTATTGTTATGGTCATCAGCCTTTGCCTTGGCGGCTTGATCGGTGAGTGGTTGCATATTGAAGATGGCATGAACCACCTCGGTTTAATGTTGGAACAGCGCTTTGCCCGCGGCAATCAGCATTTTGCGGAAGGGTTCGTGACCGCCACCCTGATTGCTGTCATCGGTGCCATGGGTATTTTAGGCGCGATTCAGGCGGGCGTTTCTGGAGACAATACCACGCTATATACTAAATCCGTCATGGACGGGTTCATGGCGATTATGCTGACCGCGTCACTCGGGGTTGGCGTGATCTTTTCCGCGTTGCCAGTGATCATTTATCAAGGCACAATCACACTCTTCGCCAGTTTTTTAGTCCAATTCGTTCCCAAGGCATTGATGACGAACGCACTCCGCGAAATTGGTGCAGTCGGCGGCTTAATGATCTTGGGGATTGGGTTAAACTTGATGGGCATTACTAAAATTCGTATTTCTAATCTGCTGCCTGGCTTGCTAGTCCTTGTTGCGATCCTAACTGGTCAGTATTTTCTATGATTAATGATTGAACCATTTAGGAGGAGGCTATTGGCAGATCATAAACTGACCGATTTGAACGGTTGTGGTGATAAATCAGAGCAGATTTTTACCAAAAAAACGACCCCCTGCTTCACTGGCATGGGTCGTTTTTTTTGGTAAAAGTGCCGATTATGATTCAGAAATTCGGAATGAGCCGCTGCTTTTGGCGATGGAAACGATAGTAAACCAGTTTGCAATGCCAATCACGCACGACACCCAGCAAGTGCGAATTGGCATCATAATACCAGTAGCGCAGATCATCTTTTAGGTACTGCTGATTCAACCATGCATGATCGTGCCGCAAGAAAGTATAACTTTCAAGCATGTCCTGCTCTCGCCAAACATCAGGCAATAAGAATTGGCTACGGGTAAACCGTTTTAAAAACCGATCTGAATAATAAACCCGCTCAATGCGACCGACAAACAATGCCGTCTCGCCTTTACCCACATATGGCGCCATGGGCACAACAATCAAACCACCGCGTAAACGTTCAAACCAGTCTGTTTGCTGACTGACGTTAATGGCACGTGTGACATCCTTGGGTAACCGAAAATCCAATACTAAACCATCCGGGCGTCGAACCCGAGCAACGATGTGTCGTTTTTTCATATAAAGTTCCCCCAAAACAAGTGAGCGGTCTTCAGCGCGGTTAGCAGCCAGCGTGTAAGCGGCCTTGGCCGTGATGGTCGCTCTTTGACCATTGCGGCCAAGGTTCTTACACGCTGGCTGCTGCGCTGAAGAGCGCGTTATGGTGAGCGCGAGCAGGAGCGCTTAGAAACCGGAACATAAGTGGGCTTGAACCCAAATGGCCCGATCTTGGCCATTTGGGTTCAAGATCCTTATGTATAGGTTTCTGCGACTGCGAGCGCGTTATAACTTGGCCTATAGGCGACTTGTACTAATGGCAAAAGTTTAACACTAAATGACCTCATCTGCATTGAAAACGCTTGTTTCGACAAAGTTTTTTTAAACAGTTCTGTCTGTAAAGCATTGTTCTACGCTCTTTTTTAAATGTGAACAATGTCGCCACAAAACGATAACCAATTGTTGGATTTGTCTTCACATTTCGTTCACACCCTGCCGGTAGTATAGGAAACATAGAAATGAGCCACCCACTCATTCCTACAAACCCCAACCCAACTTTTTCATTTTTACTCCTCCAAAGTAGCAATCGTCGATCGTCCCCCAAACGATCGCAACAAAAGGGCCGCCCACCCAGCGGTCCTTTTTGCTGCACCCGATCACAAGCAACGTGAAAAATTCCCAATCAAAAATGGCCTCCCGACCGAACGTGTCAGAAAGCCATTTTGGTTAATTAACGATTAAATAGATCATACAATGCATCTGGTGTCTGTGCTGCTTGGAAACTCTTGACGAAGTCTTCGTGCGTCAGCAACTTTGCTGTGTTGGACAAGTACTTCAGATGACTGCCGCTGTCATGTTCCGGGATCAAGAAGGAGATCACGGCATTGACAGGCTTGCCGTCAAAGGTTTTCCACTCAACAGGTTGCGCCAAGTGCAAGATCAACATAGCCGATCGTTTGATGGTTTCATCTTGAGCATGCGGGATGGCGATCCCTTTTTCCATCCCTGTTGATCCTTCCTCTTCACGCGCTACGTACTTTTTGAAAATGGCGTCTGCGTCGGTGGCAAGTCCATCCTTGACCGCCATGTCAGCTAGATAATGCAAAACATCATCTCGCGTCTTAGCAGGTACGTTGACCTCAATAAATTCTTTGTTGAGAATTTCGCCAGGATCAAAACTTTGATCATCATCGGTGGTTGGTGCAGGTTGATTGCGAGCATCGTCGACAGCTATTGGGGCAGCAGCGACATCGTCATCGGCAGCTTCGGTTGCTAACGCCGCTTCAACAACACCGGTTTTTACACCACGTTTTCTAGCCGACCGACCAGCGATCATGGCAAGCAGAACACCTGATGCTGCGGCGCCTACCAGAATCCATGCAACCCAGAGAAATGGCTTATTGACCAACGGCAACACGATGAAGCCGCCATGTGGTGCAGGCACCTGAATGCGTGACATGTAAGTCAAAACAGCCGCAATTGCCGAACCAACCATGAATGCTGGAATATTCATTAACGGATTCTTCGCGGCGAATGGAATCGCGCCTTCTGTGATATGCGTCGAGCCAAGAAGTGCATTGACATAACCAGCACTGCGTTCATCGCGGTTATAAGCTTTCGGGTTGAGCAGAACCGAAATCGTTGTTGCCAACGGCGGGGCAATGCAGGCCGCTGATACACCAGCCATGAAGAAGTAATTGCCTTGTGCCAGTAGTGCCGTCCCGGTCAGATAAGCCGCTTTGTTAATCGGTCCGCCAAAATCAGCGGCACACATAACGCCAACGACAATACCTAGAATGATCGGGCTGGAGCTTTCAAGTCCTTTTAACCAAGCCATTAAGCCTAAGTTCATCGCCTTCATTGGCGTATTAATCAAAAACATAATTGATCCGGCAATGAAAACGCCTAATACCGGATATAGAAAAATAGCTTTTAACCCACGGAACTCTCTGTCAGGCATGAAAGCAAATGCCTTTTGCAATAATAAGATGACCAATCCGGCCATGTAGCCACCAACAATAGCGCCTAAGAAACCTGACCCGTTGCCGCCGTTATAAGCAATCATGCCGACTGCCATCCCAACGATCAAGCCGGAACGCTTGGCAACAGCTTCACCAATATAAGCAGCCAGCACTGGCACCATGAGTCCCATTGCTGCACCGCCGACTGCATTCAGCATGGCTGCAAACTGATTGTATTGAGCGTTCTTGGGATCGGCAGAATAAATGCCCCAGAAGAAGGAAATCGCAATCAGGACACCACCGGCGACCACTAGTGGCAACATGTGTGAAACACCATTCATCAAACTCGTATAAATTTTGTTCCCGATACCCGCTGAACTAGTTTCGGTCTTTTCACCGGCTTCAGCCGTGGCTTTGCCACCTTTAGGCATGAACACCGCCGTATCGCTGCTTAACGCTTCTTGAATCAGTTTAGCCGGTTCGCGAATGCCAGCAGCAACTGGGACATTGACCAGTGGCTTGCCAGCAAAGCGATCGGCGTCGACATCAATATCTGATGCGATGACAACCCCTTTAGCGCCGCTGATTTCTTCTTGTGTCAACGGATCGTCCACCCCGGTTTGTCCGTGGGTTTCGACTTTAATTGTCAATCCCATTTTCTTAGCCGCTTGTTCCAAGGCTTCCTGCGCCATGTACGTATGAGCGATACCAGTTGCACAGCCTGTCGCGGCGATTAAATCATACTTTGCCATTACTTAACCCTCCATCTTGCGAATTTTGATTTGTCCTAACAACTCATCGGTATTTGAAAAATCAGTGATCCATGCCTGTCGTGCCGTGTCACTGCCAGCCGCAATCGCCAGTTTCAGCGTCTCTGCCAGATCATGATGCTGATACAACCCGGCTAAAAAGGTCCCAAGCATCGTATCGCCTGCACCAGCCGTGTTTAGAACGGCAATTTTAGGAGCATTGCCAACCAGCGTTACATCCTGATTCATGAACAAGGCACCTGCCGCACCAAGTGACACTAAAATGTTCTGTGCCCCAGCTTCCAGTGCCCGATGACCTAGCGTAATCATGGTCGTTAAATCAGCCTCCCCGGTCTGGTGGAACCAATTCATCAACTCAACATCGTTCGGTTTCACCAACAGCGGCTTGTAAGCCAATGCCTCAACTGCTTCAGGATACGCACTGTCAATGATCAACTGGAACCCATTTTTTTGGCTCAATGCACCCAGCTTTAATAAAAAGGCTGGCGCGATGCCTTGCGCAAAACTACCAGACACGCATAACCAATCGTCTGACCCCAGCGTGGTTAATTGTTGGTATAATTGATTTAATGTGTCCGCACTAATCTGCGGCCCCGGATTGACCAACTTATACTCCGTATCGGTTGTCACAACCCGCGCAAAGACATTAATCCGGGTAAAGCCAGCGTCCTTATAAAAATGATTTGGCACACCTTGTTGCGTTAAAAAGTCGGCGATGTAATCGAGCGTAAACCCAGCACCAACGCCAAGCGCCGTATTGTCCACGCCACGCCGTTTCAAAATGCAACTGACATTCACCCCTTTACCATTGGCTTGCACATCATAACTGTCGGTTCGATTAACCGTATTTGGCGCCATCTGTTGGGTTTTAATAAATAGATCAATTGCGGGATTTAAAGTCAGGGTATAAATCAAGTTAAGCGCTCCTTTGTGTCGTTTGTTTTGCTTATCCTTATGTTAACCGCTTTCAGCCGAAAACGGTTTTCAGTTTCAGGCGAATCTGCGCCAGTACTGAAAATGCTTTTCAGGAGGTCAAATTCATGGCTACACTCAGTCCCACCGAAGCGTACCTTTGGGATTACATTGAAAATCATCAGCAAGCCGTCGTTAACGCATCCATCACCCAACTCAGTACTGCGGCCAATGTCTCTCCTGCCACCGTTGTTCGCACCATGAAGAAAAAGGGGTTTAATGGCTATACCGATTTCCGTCACGATTTGCTAAAACGCACAGGCGATGCCGCACCGTTCAGCATTCTTGACCAAGTTGACGACCAAATCAAAAAAGTCATTATGCAAAACCAAGTGGAAGTCTATAATACGCTGGAAAATTTGAAGGTTTCTGTCATTGAAGACTCGGTTCAATTGCTAGCTAAGGCCGAAATCGTCCTGATTCTTGCGCGCGGCTTATCTGAATCAATTGCGTCGGAAGTCACTTTAAAGTTGCAACTATTAGGTAAGTACGCCGAGTTTTTCAGTGATCCAAATATCATTCAAACGATTGCCGGTCAGGTCAGCCCGAAGGCAGTCGCCATTACTATCACGTTGAATGGCGAAACTCCAGAGCTTGTTGCTGCAGCAAAGACTTTGGCGGCGCGCGACATTCCGCAAATCATTTTGACAACCAACGCAGAAGCGCCAATTGTCCAATATGCCGATGAGTTATTCGTCGGGTACAAATCCAAAGCCGCTTACTTCGACAAATATGAGGTGGCATCACGCCTGCCGCTGCAAGTTATGAGCCGTATTTTGCTGGATAGTTATGTTGTGCGGAAACGTGGGCAGAAAAGTTAACGGTCACTAGCAGGCTTTGATAACTTGCTCGTAACCACATAAAAAGGCAATGATCACTTGAGAAAACAGTGATCATTGCCTTTTTCACTTTATCCAACCATCAACTACGCTTTTGGCAGTGGCCGATGTTTAAACAACTGTGTTGCAGCGACCGCTTGTTGCCAGCCAGCGTATAAATTCTCGCGCCGGGCTTCTGACATCTGCGGTTCAAACCGCTTGCCGATCTTGAAAATCTTTTTGAGTTCATCCGTATCTTGCCAGAAGCCAACCGCTAATCCGGCCAGAAAAGCGGCGCCCATTGCCGTTGTTTCCAAATTTGCCGCTCGTTCCAACGGCTTACCTAAAATATCGGCTTGGAATTGCATCAAGTAATCATTTTTAGCAGCACCACCGTCAACACGCAAGGTGGGGACAGCGATTTGGGTATCCTTGTACATAGTATCGACCACGTCGCGCGTTTGATAGGCTAGTGCCTGCAAAGTCGCCTTGATGAAATCGGTTTTCGTCGTGCCGCGTGTCAGCCCGAAAACCGCACCGCGGGCTTCAGCATCCCAATATGGCGCCCCCAAACCTGTGAAGGCGGGCACCACATAGACTTCATCATTACTGGTTGACGCATTGGCGGCCGCCTCCGTATCTGGTGACTTTGCAACCAACCCCATTTGATCACGCAGCCACTGAATCGCTGAACCGGCGACAAACACCGAGCCTTCAAGTGCGTAATTAATTTTGCCGTCAATGCCATACGCAATCGTTGTCAGCAAATTGTTCGCGGACATGGTTGGTTTTTCACCGGTGTTCATGACAATAAATGAGCCGGTGCCATAAGTATTCTTAACCATACCGGGTGCCAGCGCCAACTGACCGAAAAGTGCACTCTGCTGATCGCCGGCCATCCCTGCAATCGGCACAGCACTGCCAAAGAAGTGATAAGCCGCCCCTTCGCCGTATATTTCGGAGTTACTGTGCACTTCAGGCAGGATCGCGCGCGGAATATTCAGCAGTTGCAGGATGTCGTCATCCCAATCCAACGTATGAATGTTAAACAACATGGTTCGACTTGCGTTCGTATAATCAGTCACGTGAATAGCGCCACCAGACAACTTCCAGCTTATCCACGTATCGATCGTGCCAAACAATAACTCGCCATTTTCTGCGCGCTGCTGGGCACCGGGAACATGATCCAAAATCCAACGAATTTTAGTCGCAGAAAAATAGGCATCAATCAAGAGACCGGTTTTCTCATGAATGGCATCCCCATGCCCCGCTTTGCGCAACTGTTCAGCAATGCCATTCGTTTGCCGTGACTGCCAGACAATCGCGTGATAAATCGGCAAACCAGTCTTTTTATCCCAGACCACCGTTGTTTCACGTTGATTCGTGATCCCAAGTCCGGCAATTTGACTAGGCTGAATCCCGGTCGAAATGAAGGTGTCTGCGATCGTTGACAACACGGCTTCCCAAATTTCATTAGCATCATGCTCAACCCAACCAGGTTCAGGAAAATATTGGGTAAATTCTTTTTGCGCCTCACCTACCATGTTGCCGGCGTGATCAACGATAACTGCCCGCGTGCTGGTGGTTCCTTCGTCGATTGCCATCATATACTTGTCTGCCATTTCCGTATCCCCCTGCTAATGACTGTTGCCGCTTTCAATTCAGTATACCGGATGTAGCGGAGGAGGTTAAGGTTCAGATGGTTTAAAAATCCCACCGCCTCAAGTTTAGTCTTATTGCAACGATTAGATCCGGCATGCTATAATGAAGATACAAAGAGGGGCGCTGGCCTCAAACAGCACTCCCTAAAAAGACCGTCACCAAACCTTCGTCAAAAGGTTTGGTGACGGTCTTGTTGTTGTCTAAGATTTGAAATTGACGTCATTGCGACACCTTGATACTGCATGCTATAATGAAGACACAAAAGGGAGCACCGGCTGCTACCAGTACTCCCCTGACAAGACCGTTGAAGACGGTCGACATTCGTTTAAGCAATCAATTAAGACCGTCAAACTCGTCAAAAGTTTAGTGACGGTCTTTTTTCTACCATTAGTCAAGAAAAAGCTGATTTGATAACAATTCTCTTTTCTTTGCACTTTGATTTTGAATTGCACGCTCTACTTGGGTCGGTTCTACCTAAGTTTTGGCGTGCACTAAACTAGGCCTCACAGATATTGACTTTCTGAGGCGGTACAATTCGTCTAAGCGAGTGGTGATTTACTATTCGGGCATGAATGTTGTTGAATCATACAACTCGTTGTTTAAAATCAGGTGGTGCATGAGCCGGTTAAACTGACTCATTGCGGCGATGGCAATTTTCTTAGTCCCGTGGGACTGAGCGGATTGCTTTTTTCGTTTGTAGTTTGCGCTGATCAGCGTCGGTTGATATTGCGAGACGCTGATAATGTTTAGGATTGCCCCGTACAAAATCTTTCGGGCATACGGGTTCCCACGTTTTCTAATGTGCATTTTTGCTTCGTATTGTCCTGACTCATAGCGAATCAAGTCAATTCCAATATAAGCATTAATCGCATTGGCACTGTGAAAACGTCGCACGTCTCCCAGTTCTGCGATCAAGCATAGTGCTGTTTTTATACCGATTCCTGGGATCGAAACAAGGAGCGGCACTTCGCTGAGTTTTTCTCCCAAAGTTGTCATTTCTACGATTATCTGGGCCTTTAACTGATTGATGCGTTCAACTTCTTTAGCCAAGGCTATAACAGCTCTGACAGCGTGTGACTGTGGCTCTTTTGCCGGCGCTGAGTTTTGAGCTAAGGCCAATAAACGGTTGGCCAGTTTCATAGCTCGCTTGAGGCCTATCTTTTTAGAGGTCTCGGTTAAGATGATTTCTGTCAGTTCATTCTCTTCGTGAGACAGTACGATCGCTGGGTGCGGAAATCTTTGAACGATGTGCCAGTAGAGAACACCGTCAGTCGAGCTCATAAAATGCTCGATTTCCGGAAAGGTTAGCTGGAGCGCTCTATGCAGACGATTCTTGTTGGTTACAATGTCTTTATTAAACTGCTGATACGTCCGCTCTAGATCGTGTAACTCTGTATAAACTGGGCTTTCCTGATAGGTTGGCTTGAAGTGATTTTTGATCATCGCTCTGGCTAAACCCACCGCATCCAGCGCATCAGTTTTTGTATGCCTGAATTCTTCCATCACTTTCTTTGCGGCTAATGGATTGAGTTCTGTATATTTCCAGCCGTCTCGCTGTAGAAAGGCACGCAAACGACGAGAGTACATCGCGGTCGCCTCGTATATGATTAGGGGTGCGTTGAAGCTATTGAGTTCATCACTTAATAGCGAAAATCCTAACCGATCTAACCCAATTTTAAATTGCTTGATAACGACGTTATCAACAAGTACCGCTACATTGGCGTTCTCTTTACTGACATCAATACCAAATACACATTCCATACAACAAACACCACCTTTGAAGTTGTTTCACCGATTCACTCATCCCAATTTTCAATACACGGCGTCTTGCGCCAACAGACTGCGAACGAGTTTCTTGGTGGATCAAGCGAAGTTGCCAGTTTGATTTACGACGTCAAAGCGCCAAAAAGACCTACGGCATGTCAACTTCAACACCACTTTATCAAAAAAGAAAAGTGACGAACCAAGATTCCGTCGAGTCTTGGTTCGTCACTCATGTTAGTCTGTTTGATTGTCTAGGATTGCTACCACAATCGTGATGATGAGCGCAATCAATGATAGTATGAAACCACCAAAGACCAGCATCAGCATCAAGGCGTCAGTAACGGACAACTAGGCACCTCCCTTCGTATAGATTTTGATCATCGCGCATAGGCGACCACCTCACAATACGTTGGATTTGCCAACCGTCATTCACTTTCTTGTCTCATCCATTATGCCATACCAAATAGCAAAACGCTTAGAGTCGCAAAGATTCTAGGCGTTTTTTAATTGCTCGTGTCACCGTGGCAGCGACTGCTTTTGAAAGCATGCAACAGAGCTCTCTATAAGTAGTACCAGCGTCATTTTATAGCTTGTTCAGCAAATATAGCGTGTATAGTCAGTCCTGTAACTTCACACATTGACGGACACTTTTGTTACACAAGCAATGATGTTGGCAGTTTACCTCACTCCAAATATAATGACATCAGAAAGGGTGATGCACATGACGGTTAAGACTAGTCGACAGGGGAATTCAATTGTGATCCCTATTCCTGTCTCGTTCAACATTGGTGAAAATGTTGAATATCAACCAAGTATAGATAAAAATGGTGTCATTCGTTTAACGCCTGTTAATCAGAATATTTTTAAAGCAGATATGACATATGATCTTCGTAAGGCCATCAGGAAAGAAAATATTGGCGATAATGGCACCCCTGACGGATATGAGAACGTTTGGAATGATTAAAACAATGTTCCAAGGAGATCTACATTGAGTCGCGCGCTAGGCATGAATATGGTTGGCCATATTTCGTCAGTTGGCAATACGTTTCTGCGAGTGTTGGTAATCAAGGACTCTGCGTACAATTAAAGCACACGACTGATTGTGCTAGTGCTGATTTTTGGGATTGTGCTGGGAACGTTTGGCATTATCGGAAAATAGATCTTATTCTCACAGAAACGAATCAAACAGACTGCAATCACCAGAAGCTGATGGTTGCAGTCTGTTTTAATGGAGCCTCGACACACGATTACCGACTTTCATGATCAGCAGTCGAAGATGACCGGCGTTTTTGCCATGGTAATTGATTTCGTTGTGGTCGATTACGAATCGCGTGTAACAATTTGGCTTGGCGATCGCGGTCATCATGCGCCTCGATTTTCTCCAAGTGAGCAAATGACTCAGCGGTTAGCAACTTAACATGCTGTGGTAAATGTTGCTTTAAGAAGTCGCGGATCACCGTTTCCGGCTGATCAAAGGTCAACGAATAACTGCCACCTTTTTTGGACCAGAACGTGACCATTGTTCCTTGCTTGATTTGCTCAGTAATGACCCGATCATAGCGCGCATAATCACTGGCATGTGCGATGGAACCATAAGTGATGACCTTTTCTTCTCCAAGTCCTTGCCGATAAAGTCCGACACTAGCCACTAGAACAGCCACAAAGACCAATCGTAGGTTACTGATCGTATTGGTCGTCCAAAACAAAGCGACAATTAAAATAGCTGCAGCAATGGACAAAGCTATTTTGAATTTGGACGACTTCGTTTTGATTTTTAGCTGCCACTGCTGCTGCAATTCCAGATAGAGTAATCCACCAAGCAAAACAGCGGTTGCTGTCACGTCAATCATTTAAATGCCTCCTCCTTCAGTTAACCAACATCTACCAATTCACTTAAATGCTTACCATTCGGCGATGGTCCCGTCATAGTTCTTCCATGCCGGGTTGCTCCAAACAAGACCTTCTTGTGCAACTTCTTTGATCTTGTCTTCGTCCATATCAATGCCAAGACCTGGGCCTTTTGGCAATTGAACATAACTGTCTTTGTATTGGAAGATTTCTTTATTTTTAACAAAGTCCAACAGGTCAAAGCCTTGGTTGTAATGAATGCCTAAACTTTGTTCCTGAATGAAAACATTCGGCGTGCAGGCATCGACTTGCAAGGTAGCGGCTAAGGAAACTGGACCGTATGGCGCATGCGGGGCAACCCCCATATCGAAGGCTTCGGCCATTGCAGCAATCTTGCGGGTTTCCAAAATACCGCCGCAAAGTGCAACATCTGGTTGAACAATATCAACGGCTCCTTGGCGGAATAAATTCTTGAAGTCCCAGCGCGTGTATAACCGTTCGCCTGTCGCCAGTGGTACCGAAACTTCGTGGGCAATATCATCAAATGACTCCCAGTTTTCAGGCAAAACGACTTCTTCTAGGAACATCGGATGGTAAGGTTCCAAAGCATGCGCCAGAACTTTCGCCATTGGCCGATGAACCCGACCGTGGAAATCAATTCCAATTTCAAGTTGATCACCAACCTGATCACGAATCGACGCAACACGATCAACGACAGCTTGCACCTTGTTATAAGAGTCAATATAGTGCAACTCCGAAGTCGCGTTCATTTTAATAGCTGTGAACCCTTTGTCAACGCGTTCTTGCGCTTGTTCTGCAACATCAGATGGCCGATCGCCACCGATCCACGAATAAACTCGGATCCGATCGCGCGCGGCGCCGCCAAGTAATTCATAAACTGGCAGATTCAAGGCTTTCCCTTTGATGTCCCACAATGCCATTTCCAAACCAGAGATAATGGTGCCATTGATCGGACCGCCACGGAAAAAGGAACGATGCATCTCCTGCCACAGCCGTTCGATTTCAAATGGATTTCGGCCAAGAAGCTTTTTGCCCATTTCATAGGCACCGGCAACCACAGTTTCGGTTTTCGTGCCGGAAATCATCTCACCCCAGCCAGCGATACCTTCATCCGTCAGTACTTTGACAAAAATCCAACGCGGCTTGACCTTATAAACTTTAATATCAGAAATCTTCAATTTTATTGTTCTCCTTTCAAACTGCAGCAACAACAAGTTACGCTTGGGCACTCTTTTCATTCTGAGCATCCATGGCTGCGTTCACATGCTTAATACCATCAAAGAAGTACCAAACACCGGCAAAGATCACGAGCAATACCGGAATCGAAATCAGCGGGTGCCAAGTAAAGGCGAAGTAAACCGCAAAGCTTTGAATCATTGAAGTTGCCGCAAATGACGAAATGTAGAGTGAGTTTGCGCCGAGCTTGATGCCCACTGACTTCGCAATTTCTGTCAGAACAGGAGCCGTCGTGGTTCCGCACCAAAGCAGTGAGGCGGTCACAACTAAACCGATAATGATGTTCTTTAAAAGATTCCCATTTGTCAGTGCCACAACAAGAGCAACCCGGAAAGGTACAACCGCCAAGTCAGCAAATGGCAGCACTTGGTTACCTGGTAAAACTAAAGCCATTAAAATGGTCAGTGGGATGATGATCAAAGCGGTCGTGATAACATCGGCATTCCCGACAACGACTGCCGCATCCAACCCGATAAACAACTTCCGGCCCTTGAAACGTTTCTGTGACCATTTTTGTGCTGAGTCGGAAATCGGCATCAGACCTTCCATGAACAGCGAGGTCATTTTCGGAATCAAGACCAGCACAGCCGCCATAGAGACGCCTAATTGCATGACCTTCATCAGATCGTAACCAGCAAAGAAGCCGATTGCCATCCCAATCAAGAGTCCCATAATCATGGAATCTCCAAAGAAGCCTAAATATTTTTGTGCATCACGAATCGAAAATTTGTTCTTTCGCATGAATGGAATCCTGTCAAGCAGCCAATTCAACGGCCACGCAATGACCAATGAGGACAATGCAGAAACTGTTGGCAGCGAAACCCCGGGCATGCCGAAGAATTCTTCGGTCATTGGCTGTGACCAGTCGGCAAGTTTAAAGGTGACCAGTGCCATCACAATCGAGGCACCAACCCCCAGTGCAATATTTTTAGTAACGAAGTAGACCATGACGCCAACAATGGCCATGTGGTGATAGTTCCAGATATCAACATCAAGCGTATGCGTCCGTTTGATAATCAGTAACACGATGTTGACGGCTAAAATAGCAAAAATCAAAATCGCGATGATCGGCGATGCCCAAGTCACGGCAGCAATTGAACCCCAGCCAACGTCTAAAGCCGTCAAGTGAGCACCAGTACGTTCGACCATTGCTTTGGCTGCAGGGCCGACATTAGTGGTCATGAAATCCAAGATCAACTTGATCCCGGCAAACCCAATGCCTAACGTTAACCCCGACTTGAATGCCTTATCGATCCGCAAGCCGAAAATCATACCGATAATCGTGATAATGACCGGTAATAGCACCGTTGGCCCAGCGGCAATTAGCCAGTTAAATACATTCATTACGATATTCATAGTGTGGTTATCCCTCCAATTTGGTTGGTAGATGCCAGTTTTGTTGATGCGTGTTCTTATTTGTCCTTAACAGCGTCATAGATCTTATTGAGGGTATCATCAGCACCAATACCAGTCAGAAGTGGCAACCCGTGAATATACGGTACGCCATGAGTCTTGCCTTCAAATTGTCCGGTTGTGACGAGCAAGTCATAATTTTCAACCTTACCCGGGACTTCCATTAACTTGGTTTGGGTTGTTTCAACATCAACCCCTTTTTCAGCAAGAAATGTCTTAATCTTAGATGCAACCACTGTTGAGGTTGCGATTCCATTACCACATGCAACTAAAATATGAGCCGCCATTATAATTTCCTCCTAAATTGAAGTGCTTTTATCAATGTTTTCCTAACAACCTACGCCTCAAAAGTTTTGCTGAGCAGTCGATAAAGCGTCTCAGCATCTTTTGCATTGGCAATTTCATGACGCAAGTGATCGTCTTGAATGACCTCAACAATCTTTTGCAGCATTTCGACTTGACCATGTGGTTCACCGATGGCCATCATGATAATGACATCTACCTCCAACTCATTTTCCACATCCCCCATATCATGAAACTTCACGGGGTGCGCCAATGTCGCGACTGAAATGGTCGTTTTTTTGACTAGTTGATAATTCGCATGGGGAATGGCAACGGTTGGCCTTGGAGACGGTAAGCCTGTTGGATACTCGGCCTCCCTGTCAAGAATTGCCTGCTTATAGCCGGCCTTAACGTAGCCTTGCCTTTGTAGATTGTCAGCAATTTGACCCAATGCATCGAGATTGTCTTTTGCTTTCAAATGGGGCAGTAATAACTTCTTATCAATTACTAAATCAACAGCCACTGATCAATGCCCCTTTCAAAGTGTGTTCTTGATATCAACAAATGCTTGCAGCGATGCAGCTAACCCGGCAACATCACGGTTAATCAGGTCTTCTTGATTGAACATGTTGGATCCAATGCCTAAATAGCTTGTTCCATGCGTTAACAAATCCTTCACGTTTTTAAGCGAGACGCCGCCGACCGCCATAAGCGGCAGTTTTCCCAGTGGTGCTTGAATGGCCTTGAAAAAGCCTGATCCAACTGTTGTAGCTGGGAATATTTTGACAATATCGGCACCTTTATCGAACATGGTATGCACTTCGGTTGGCGACATGGCAGCCGGCACTGTGATGACCTTGTGTGCCTTGGCATAAGCGAAAATGTCATCCGTAAATTCGATGGGGCTGAGCATGAACTTAGCACCTTTCCCAATCGCATCTTTTGCTTCATCCAATGTGAGCACGGTCCCAGCGCCAATTTTGAGCTTGTCGCCATATTGCGCATTGCCATTTTCAATAATGTCCAATGCGTGTGGTGTGTTCATAGTCACTTCAACCCCAAACTGATCCTCGAAACCTGCCATGGCTTGCATGATTGCATCAGCTTGGTCTGGCGTATAACCGCGCATAATGACCGTAAAAGTTGGATATTCAGATAATTCCATGTTTTTCCTCCCAAATGCGTTCTCTGGTGCAGCAACTGCTGCAAAAGGACCTCGTTCACAATGGTCAAAGTGCCACCCATCGTGCCTTATCCCATTCATGTTTCAGTCACTAACCGCGCCAGTTCACGCTCTTTTATAAGCGCTTTCATATCTTCTTAAAATGTCATAAGCTTGTTGCCCGTTTTCGGCCTTGAACAAAGCTTTCAGAGTTGCTTCGTCAGCAATGATTTCGGAAAGTTCTTGAATGGCCCGCAAATGTTGATCGGTATCTTTCACCGCGATCGGCACGATCATGCGAATACGAAAACCATTTGGATAAACAACTGGCTGTTTCAAGATGTAGAAACCAAACCCATTGCGCAACACGCCATTTTCCGGCACGGTATGTGGGATTGCCACCTGCGTTCCAATAAAACTGTAGTTGTCCGCGGCTGCTGTCTCTGCCATGAGTGTCTGGCGAAAAGGGTCGGTTACATAGTCCAACCGTTCGAGTGGCCGAATTGCCTGTTGAAGCGCTTGTTCCCAGTTGCGACTGCTACCAACCTGAATCAAATCAGGCTCAGTAAAGTCGGTCAGGCGTGGTTGGTCAACCACGGGGAGCTCTTCAACCGTCTGATCCGCTAGAAAGCGGCGCAGTGCGTGATCAAGTCCAACGGCATCCGTCACTTTTGCATGCTTGCGGACAATAGCCGTCAAAGCGGAAATACCGGTTTGAATATTTTTGACCCCGATGTCGTTCAACACCCGGTAGCGCAATTGCACTTGTTCATCGCCGCTGAGCAGGGGATGAATAATATACTGTCGTGCTGACGTCTTGAGGGGCACGGTTGTAAATACAAGATCGTAATCCCCTGAAAAATGTTCAAACTCCCGCGCTGATGTTGCTGAAAGAAAACTAATTTCCGGAAATAAGCGCCGCAGATTCTGAATCATGAGTTTGGAAACAATCAAGCCATTTGTGCAAACAACAGCCGCTCGTTCCTTACTAACATGTAAATCAGCGGACTTTTCCAGTTCCCCGTCAAAGTAAAAGGCGATCAGATTGCGCTCATCTTCCGGAATCGTTTTCCCGGTCAGTTTTTCAAGTGGTTCAATGATGGCGTTGATCGTATCGACTAAGAACCGATGTCGGGAATCAGCAGCCATCACCTGACCAATGCCAATATCATGCAGATGCAAGCCATAACGAACGCGAAAAATAGCAGGACGTAGATGAGCAAGCAATCGTTTAACGAAATCGTCTTGGTCGGTAATTTTGATGAAGGTTTGCTGTTCAAATTTTGCGACCATGGTTTGAATAGCCTTGACCAAATCCGCATCAGCAACGCCAACATCCCCGCGAATCGTATTCGCCGAAAGCAGGAGAATGACCAACCACTCGGCATCCGAGTCATTTGTCAGCCATGCTTTAGGCATTAACGGCCTTAGTGCCGAAAACTCCTCGGTATCACTGATCTGATGCTCGAAGTAATGATGATCGCTTACTCGATGAGACAGGTTGCGTGTGACATTCATCAAAACCGCCAACATCAGGAAGCTGAACGATTCGTCTGAATAAGTCACATTTCGGGCATTTTCAACCTCGCGAACAAAATGAATGACCTGTTCGGTTGGTAGTTTGCCAAGTTGTTCCATCGAACTGCGACCATCGTCGTATTTCAACAACTGCGTCACGAGATAATTCAATAAATTGCGAATGGCCAACTCCGAGCCTTCGATAAAATAACCTGCTTGGCGCGTATACTTCAGTTTTAATTGCCGCGTACTCAGAAAACGCGTCGCTGCTTTCAGATCCGCTGAAGCTGTGGTTCGACTGACACCGCTAAAATCATAGATATGAACCAGCGATAACAACTCATCGCTCACAAGCAGGTACAGGCAAATGAGCAGGATGCGCTCCTCTTCTTCGCGATAAACATACGGTTGCGGTTCTTCAGTCGCTTGCAAATTGAAAAACTCAGCAATCTCACTCGATGTGACAAACTCGCCTCGCGGTGTCCGCGTGATCTTTGGGAGTTGATGATCGACCAACTCTTCATTAATCTGAGACAATGCATACGCTAACTGACGACGAGTAATGCCAAACTTCTTTTCTAAATCACCACTTTTCAAATTTGGATGACGAATAATTTCTGAAAGGATCTGTAAGTTGCGTTTCTTCAAACAACTCTCACCTCCAGGTTCAATTTCAATTGTACGAGACAAATGGCCGTTGTGACGGCGCTTTCATTCCAGCTTTTGTGCACCCTCTCTTGGTTTGCAATGTACAAGGTGTACTCCCCAGTTCACAGACGTTGGCAACAAAGGCTTCTGTCAAAACAAAAATGGGCAAAAAAAGAACCCACAAACACGAAGTTTGTGAGCCGTTGGTACTTATTCGAATCAATCGGAGACTTTTTGGTACAAATCGACAAGTTCCCCTGCCAAATCGCGAAAAGTAATCGCCGTCATCACATGGTCCTGTCCATGCACCATCAGTAACGATACCGGTTGATGTTCGCCACTTGCCTCAGCGGTTAACATGCCGGTTTGTGCTTGGTGTGCCTCCGCCAGAAATTGATCGGCTTCTTTGAGTTTGGTTTCAGCTTGAGTAAAATCACCAGCTTTGGCAGCTCTAATTGCTTCAACTGCTGCCCCTTTTGCATTGCCGCCTGCCATGATTAACTGCATGACGACAAGTTGTTGTTGTTCATCCATAAAAGCGTCCCCCCTTAATAGCCTTGAGCGCCAGCACTGTCTTTATGTCCTGCAAGCAAATTGTTGACGCCTTTTCGGCCTGTTTATGCCATCAAATCAAGCGCTGTTTGTAGAACATGATCGCCTTTCATCAGGCCGTAATCTTGCATATTAATGACCGCTACTGGAATCGTCAGCGTCTTTTTAAAGTCACTTTCTAAGTAACGCACTTGCGGCCCAAGCAGCAACACATCAGGGTGCTCGGCTGCTAATTGATCCTGAGCATCGGAAGCTGATGCGGCAAATATTTTGACATGAACATCTGTCTGCTCAGCAGCATCCAGCATTTTTCTAACCAACATACTGGTCGACATACCTGCTGCACAAACCAGCATGATCGTCTTCTCATTTTCAGCCATGATTCTTTTCCTCACTTTCAAATGGACGCAACGTTGGCGCCACCAGTCCAGTCGCCGCCACCTGACTAAACCAGTGACCTGATTTTTTGAGTGACTTTGTTTGATTGCGTAGGTCATTACGAATCAAACCGTACCGATTTTTGTAAGCATTCAGCCATGACCAGCAGTCAATGCCGGTCCACACGAAGTAGCCATGACAATTAGCCCCTTCTGCGATAGCCTGGCTTAAGAATCGCAGGTGATCGGTCATAAACTGAATGCGATAATCGTCTTCCACCGTACCGTCCTTCAAAAACCGCTCTTCATTCGCGACGCCTATCCCATTTTCGGCCACAAACCACGGTAAATTGTCGTAACGATTCTTCACAGTCATCGCGATGTCGTATAAGGCTTCAGGATAAATTTCCCAACCTTTATCAAGATTCATTTTCCGCCCTGGTAGATCATAATTGTCAAAATAAATATCAGGCAGCCAAGGTTGCAAGCTATCTGGGGCGACAGCGGGCGCTTGCACCCGGAACGGATGGTAGTAGTTAACCCCAAGTACATCAATCCGGTTGGCAGCAATCACTGCGAGTTCATCAGGAGTTGCCTCCCATAAAACGCCATCTCGTTTGAGTCGTGCTACCAGCTCTTTTGGAAAACGGCCATGAATAGCTGGCTCTAAATAAAGATCATTCGCCCACTGTTCCGCAAATCGCGCCGCAGCCAAGTCCTCAGGTGCTTGCGAGGCCGGATAAACCGGTGTCAGATTAACAATTGTGCCAATCGTTCCTTGCGGCTGCCGATTGATCTGCCGAAACGCCGCCACAGCTTGGGCACTAGCTAAGTTCAGGTTGTACGCAGCTTGCACAGCCATCCGCCCGTCGACAATATTAGGATAGTGAAACTGATATAAGTATTGGCCGTCAACGATGACTTTAGGTTCATTAAAGGTAAACCAATGCGTCACCTGATCGCTATACAGTTCAAAACAACGCGTGGCAAATTTCACATAGAGATCCACCACATGCTTTGACTGCCAGCCGCCATATTGATGTTGTAACGTCACTGGCAAGTCAAAATGATGCAGATTCACATATGGCGTGATACCAAGTTGATGCATAGTCTTAAAAACTCGGCGATAATAATCGGCCCCTACTGGATCCACCGTGCCTGCTTCAAGATCGTCAATCAGGCGCGTCCACTGAATCGAGATTCGTAATGCCTGCACGCCTGCTTGCTTCAACAAAGCAAGATCGTTTTCATAATCGTTGTAGAAGTTCGAGGCAACATCCGGACCAACGTTGTGGTAGAAGTCTTGTGGCCGAGTATGGAAATGATAATCAAAAATGTTTTCGTGCTTTTTATGAAAAGTGCCTTCTGCCTGCGGACCGCTGGTTGCCGCTCCCCAGACAAAGTCAGCATCAAATTGAATGGTCATGTCTTAGCCTAAATGCGCTTGCCAGACGAGAAGCTAGTCTGACTTGCGCTCCTTTCTATACTCGATTTCTGATGTCAGCGGCTGCGTTGATGCTGTTGAAAATTAACTGCGGCGCCGTATAAATTGGCTTCAGCCTGAAACTTGGCAATGCGAACGATTGGCCGAATGGGGGCAACTTCGACTTTTGCCATCACAACATCGAGCGCCTGATTCAAATCTGCAAGCAAGTCAGAATTTTGGGAAATGCCACCGCCAATGACAAAACAATCTGGATCAAGACTGTACTGCAAATTGAAAATGGTTGTCGCCAGCACCTTTAGCATGTCACGAACGGCTTTCTGGGCTAATGGCTGTCCGGTTTTGGCCAGTTCGTAAAGGGCTTTCCCGTCCAAATCAGTGCCATTTGCCCGGTTGTAGCGATCAGCCGCGTTCACAATGGTACCAAGATGACTGACCGTATCGTCATTGCCGTACAACATATAGCCAAACTCGCCGCCTAACAGATGCCGACCACGATGAATCCGGCCATCCAAAACGACCGCACCGCCAACCCCAGTGCCTAACACCAGAAAAATGACGTCACGAACATCTGTTGCTGCACCGGCCTGAACTTCTGCCAGTGCAGCGCAATTGGCATCATTTTCGATGGTGACAGGCAGCTGGAAACGTTTGGTCAATTCAGCCACAATTGGAAAATGGTGAATATACGGAACCGCACTGGCACCGCGGATGATGCCGGCGGTTTGATCCACTGAACCGGGACTGCTGATAGCCACACCGGTAATGGTTGCTTTACGCTGCAATTCATGAACCTGAGTTTGAAGCGCCTGGTAAAACGAGGCCAATGTCTGCGGTGTTTTCACACTGGTCTGGTGAGAAATACCAGACACTTCATCGTAACAACCGAATTTAAGGGTTGTGCCGCCAATATCAATGACTACTAAACTCACAGTGCCACTTCCTCTTTTTGATCACTTAGGTAGTCCAACGCCAATTGACAATAAGTCATGTTTGCCCACGAAAACCACGTTCGCGTGAACTGTGTAGGATCGTCTTTGTGCACGCCTTCATGACATTGGCCAGTACCGGCTGTTGTGGCAGCAATCGTGGCAAGTTTGGCTGCCTTCTCCGTTTTGCTTTCAGCCACTAAGCCTGCCATTGCCACTGCAATCGGCCAAACATATTCCGGCGGGGTGTGCTCGCTACCAATACCTGCCAAAGCTTCTCCTTGGTAGTAGTACGGATTTTGTCTACTCAAAATAAAGGTTTTGGTTGCCAAGTAAATCGGATCGTCAGCTGCAATGGCCCCCAGAAAAGGTAAACTCAACAAACTTGGAACATTCGCATCATCCATGAAACGTGTCCTGCCAAGGCCATCCACTTCATACGCCAAACCTTGATCCCCGCTCGGCAACGTTTGAATCGCATACTTAGCAATGCCTCGCTCAATTACTGTCACCAAAGTTTGTGCTCGTGCAGCCAAGGACTGGTGATTGGCCGGAATCAGCGGCAACAAGCCTTTCAAAACCGTTTTTGCAAACAAATTGGCTGGAATATGGTACCCATATTTACACCGGTTATCACTCGGCCGGAAGCCATCCCAGATGAGCCCAGTATAAGCAACAGGGGTGCCATAACCGTTATTTGGCAAAGTATCGTTAGCTGCAGTGTCACGCCGGCGGAAAAAATAGGGTGACTGTTCATGATGCTGTTCCTGTTCAAAAATATCTAAAATGACCGCGAATGTTTCCCAAAAAGTCGCATCAAGCAGCGCTGCATCGCCTGTTTCAGTATGCAACCGCAACGCCAACAGCAACGGTGCACATAGCGTATCAATTTCGAACTTGCGCTCCCAGACTTGTGGTGAAACCGAAATATTGGTTTCATCGTCATCGCGCCAATGAGCCGCATTGGCCGTCTGATTAAAGGCATTGGCATACGGATCAAGCTGCACGAACGCCAATTCTCGTCGTAGGACACCTTCAAGAATCGGCTTTAAATCAGGCACGTCTTTGATGAGCTGTACATAAGGCAACACTTGAAAGGTTGCGTCTCGTAGCCACATCGCCGGAATATCGCCGGTCGCAACAAAGTAGGTCCCATCCGCCTGCCGACTTGTGGCCTTCATCAGCGCATCCGGCAGTAAGGTGCGAAACATTTGCTGAGCTGGGGCATCTGGTAATGGATGCTCATCAGCAAAAGCAGTGAGTGCCGCTGCTAACGGTCGGCTGTCTTCAGTCATAACGACTCCTTTTTCGATGCTAAGCTGATGTGTCGCGGATAGATACCGTACGTCCGAATCTCTCCCGGCTTAAAGGCTGGCAGCTTAAATGTGGTGACATCGGTGGCAAGCGTTTGCTTCGTTTCATGATTGAGATTCAATTGACGAATACTTGCCGCAACTTCAAGGATAAAGTCTCCTGCTGTTGCCACAGTGACATCGGTCGGGTTATAAACGCGAACTAGGTAGCCGGCATGGTCAGGCGTTTCACTGACACTCGACACAACCAGATCGCGACTCACCAGTTGCACAGGTGACTGATGCACTAGGTTTGTCTGATTAGTGTTGATCGGGAAGTATTGCAAAGGCGTGGTGAAACGATCCAACGTCTGTGTTTGATAGCCAAGGCTGCCAATTGCCAACGACTGAACCCGTCGTTGCAATTCCGCCGGGACAAAATCAGCATCAAGGCAAATCCCGCCTTGCATTTGCCGGGTCCCTAAAAGTTGACTATCAGGCGTCGGCACATACTTGGTCTGCAGGCCAGAGGCATCACCAGGCCGCCGTTTTAAGTCAGGTCGGCCAAGGTACCCGACACCGCGGAACATAGTAACGGCTAACTGGTCAAATTGATCACCAATCAACTGAAATTCTTTTTCGCCTAATCCTAAGAAGGTCCAGCTCGTTTTGTCATCGTGCGTATTGGCAAAATGAATGAGCGGCCGCAATGCCGTCGGTTCTTCATGATAACCAATGGCGCGCCAATCTTTGAGATGTGGATCAATCACCGGACGAGCGGCAATTCCGAATGGCGTATCGGCAAAACTCGTCTGTGCTTGCACCGGTGTCTTCAGAATTAAACGGAGTCGATGATCACAAACGGTGTTTTCAACGGTAAATTCAAAATGAATCACCGGATCATCAGCGGCCAACTTCAAGACCAACATATACGGCATCTCGACACTGGCCTTTTTGGCTGCACGTTGAGCTAGATCACTTGGCAATTGCCATTGACCACGAAAGACAAGTTCGCTTACCAGTTTCCCTTGCTGACCCGTGACCTCGGCTTCAGCCAGCGTCAAGTCCAGCAGCCAGTCTTGAAAAGCCGGCGAGTAGTCATAGGTATCACCTTCATCACCGCCATCGTCAAAATGAATCGGGTTCACAAACGATTGCTTCGTGCGTCGATCAACCAACACCAGCTGGCCCTTGTCGAACGTCAGCGTGTAATAGGCGTTGCTAATCGTTGTGCTCGGCTGACGATCCGTTACGCACTGGCTCGCTTCCTCAAGCGTGAAGCCCACCCAATCCATCGCCTTCATTGTCAATGGCACGACAATCGTTGTCCGATAATAAACATCAGGTTTTTCCCGTGCTGGATCGCGCCGCAATACGGCGTTATCAACTTTCACCTGTTTTAAGATTTCATACGTGACGACTTCACCATTTTCATCTTTAAGTGAAAAATGCTTGCCACGCGTTGCCAGCGTGACCTCACCATTTTGATGAACGGGCCGCACCGTTGGATTCCAGAAAAAGACATTTAGCGATGCCGGTGCTCCGCTAGCCAGTTTGCGTAAAAGATAATCGCGGACTGATTCTGCCAGTTGTAGCGCCTCAACGCCGCGTTGGTAAATATCTTGATTCGTCGCATCTGAATTGCAGCCGCCTGATGAATCATGTGCTTGGCCACGGGCGATGGCACGCCAGATATGAGCCACCATCCCATCTTGCGCTTCGATGCCTTGATGAGCCGCAATCACCATCATCGGTTCAACCACATCGACCATCAAATGCTCAAGCCGATCGTACAAATGCTTTAAATCTGCTCGCGATGAATAAATGCCGCGATGAATTTTCGATGCTGACGGATCAATGAACTCGCCTTGATAGGTTGGCAAATCAGAACTTGTTGCTAAAGCTTTGAAAAAGTCCGGATAATTGTCTTCCACCAATTCAAAGTCGGATGTCTGCTGATTGGCGTACTGAAGCCGATCCTTCAAGTTAAAATCGACCGCGCGTTGATCACCACCCACCGGCAGCGCTAAGTCATGCGCTTGCGTATCTGTGGCAATACGGTGTAGCAAAGCCGCCGTATCATCGTTTTCAATTAGGTCAACGCCTGCATAGTAGCCATTCTTGATATTAGCCGCTAGAACTTTTGAGCCATCATTAGCCGTCCAGTAGAAGTAACGGCCATTCTTTTCATGCGGCATCCCGCGCCAAAAGACAGTGGCGGTAATGTCAAAACCTTGATAAATCTTTGGCATATCCTGTCCTTGACCAAATGAGTCAGGCAGATAGCCAACTTTCATGACGCCGCCCAAGTCAGCCGCTAATTTGTGGCCAAGCTGCAAATTACGAACGATGGCTTCACCACTCGTTACCATCTCGTCAATTTGAGTGTACCAAGGGCCAATGAAAAGCCTCCGTGCTTTGACAAAGCGCATCATGGCTGCTCGTTTGTCCGGGTTTGTCTGCAGATAATCGTCGACAATCGCCAATTGCCCATCTAAAAGGTAACTATCCAGCTGATTATCGGCGAGTGCCTGTAAAACTTCTGCCATGTGATAGGCAAATTGAACCCGTGCTTGCTGGCGCGTGAAATACCATTCGAAATCCCAATGTGTATGGGCAATAACATGAACTTTCTGCATCAAATAAACTTCTTTCTATTCTTTATCGCTCGTTAAGTTTGCAACTCATTAAGCTGCTGCCATTTGTCGCTCGTTGCGTTGATTCATAATGACAAACGGTGCGTAAAGGAAAACATCAAAGATCACTAATACCAAGGCGAGAATGACGGGACTCATATGCAAGCCGCCAAGAATCCAGGTACTAAAGAAGATCGGTTCATTACCCGAGTTAAGTACCACCAGCGGCACAACCCAACCGATTGACGTCACTACATAAGCCACAATGGCATTAAACAGCGGTACGACAATCCAAGGAATGAACATGATCGGATTCAAAACAATTGGCAGTCCGAAGATCACCGGTTCATTAATACCGAAGCAACCTGGCACCAGCGCCAATTTTGCAACTTCGCGCTCCTTTTCGCCTTTTTTAGCGAAAATCAACATGGCAATGATGAGGCCAAAGGTAGCACCGGACCCGCCAATCATGGCGTACACATTCGTCATGGTGTTAGGCGCGATCGAAATATCGGCAAAACTTTTGGTTTCAGCAAACTTAGCAACATTTTGTAAGAATAGCGGTAACCAGAAGGCCGATACGATCCCCCAAACAATGTTGAAGCCGTGCAAGCCAAGGAACCACAGAATTTGTTCTAGTAAGATGACAACAATGATAGCTGGTAATCCTGTACCCACGGTCAACAGCGGCTTAATCACGACCGTCGCGATCAATTGAATTAAGCTTGCATACCCCATCGCCTGCAATCCAATTCGAGCAAGCCCAAAGAGCAACAACACTTCTGCCATTGGAATTAAGGCAAAAAATGAATCAAAAACATTTTGTGGGACGCTGCCGGGCATTTTGATCGTGAATTTGGAACGGCTAAATGCCGCGAAAAGGGCAACAGCCAACATTCCGACAATCAAGCCGGTAAACATCCCTTCATAACTAAAAAGTGATGACGCGAAGCCTTCAATCACCTTCGCCTTAGGATCGGCAAAGTTCACATTATTGGGTACCATCACAAAATATGCAGAGAAGGCTAACAATGTGGCGATAATAATGTTCATACTCTTGTTTTCATCGCGCTGTTTTAATTCAACTGCGTAGGAATAGGCGCTTGAGATCACGACAATCAACCCAACGATGCCAAGTGTTGCAACGCCCAAATAACCAAATAAATTGCTAATACTTGTCAGCCATCCCCAATGAAGATTTTGAGACTTAATCAAGGCATCCAACTGCATCTTGATTAAGTTAGAAAAAGACCCAATCACTGTAAACGGAATCGTTCGAACAAAGGCGTTCTTGACCGCCTGTAAAATCGTGTTGTTTTGAACCCACATTGATGCTTTAAGCAACGGTTCTTGAAGCTTATCAACATTGAACTTCATCATTAACCACCCCTAAGTAGATTTTGTTGGGACAACGCGCTGTGATATTGTCAGTTTAAAGGCGCTTTCATTTTTTGTAAAGACTTATTTTTTATCTTGTGTATACAAATTTTGCGAAATAGAAAAATGTTAATATACAAATATTTAGATATTTAACGGGATGACTTACCAAATATCTGGCTTGTGTTACAATTAGTGAACAAATAATCCAGCTGAGGTGACATCGTTGTATCTATATTGGGAAATCTATTCCGACATCAAAAAAGACATCCTGACAAATCATTATCGCGCAGGCAAACCGCTGCCAACTCAGGAAGTTCTCGCCAGAACCTACCACACAAGTCGTTTGACCATCAAAAAAGCCCTTCGTATGTTGCAAGATGAAGGGCTAATCTATACCAAACAAGGATCAGGCAGCTTTGTGCGCGCTCAAGCACCAGACGACGACAAGGAATTGTTGCCGCTTGATGCGCCAATTGGCGTGACTTATTCGCATCGTGATCAAAAAATCACCAGCAAGCTGCTTTATTTTGACGCCCGTTTACCAAGCGCAACTGAGCAAAAAAATCTTGGCATTAAAAGTAATGAACCTGTCTACGATATCAAACGGGTTCGCCTCGTGAACGGGCATTTTTACAGTCTAGAACACACCACCATGCCGACCAACATCGCGCCGCTTGACAAGAAAATCTTGAAGGGCTCGATTTATGATTACCTTGGCAGTAAGGGCGTTCAGTTAACTGATGCCCGACGCATCTTGTATGCCACCGAAGCTGATGAAGAAACTGCCGAGGCACTCCAAATCAAACAAGGCAGTCCAGTGCTGGTTATCGAGCAGACCGCCTATGATCAAGAAGGTCACGCATTTGAATACTCGGTTTCAAGCTTCATCCGCGATCACTCGCGATTCGTTTTGAATATCCATCGCCGCTTGCCGGATTTACCGCATTAGTTTGGGGCTGTGCGAATTCATTGAAGCTGTGATTACTGACAGCCAAGATGAGGAAAACGGTCCCTCTGTACGCAAAGGGCCAGACTAACGTTTCTCTTGCCGTGCCAAACTCCGCAATCTCCGGCCAGATGGGGCTTGCGACGCGAAGCTAGAGCGGAGACGGCGCTTCGAGCCCAAAGCCCGGTCTCGAAGTCGCCTAACAACATCAGCGACAAGCCCAGTCGCTGTGTTGTTTGCACGGCTGAGCCCCATCTGGCCCACGATCGCTCCGCCTTGGCACCGAAATCCTCAATCCTCGACAGGTAATCTATGAGACAACAAAAGCCGGACAAATTTTCCTCGCATGGGAAAATTTGTCCGGCTTTCTTTACCAGTTTTAACTTGTTCTAATCTTGTCTTGCTACATTGTTTAAATTCAGTTTTTAACCACCGCTAGGCTTTCAAAGGTTCCTTCAACATGCCATCAGTTGTTTTACCGCAGGACTGATAGCTTTCTAACAATCCCAGTTTCATGAAGACCGTCTGTTGATAGGCAATCTTCGCATTCCATTCAACGGTTTCCAGAATTTCTGTGGCATGATGCAAGTCTTCGGAAGTGATCAAAACGCCATGGCTGTTTAAGAGGAAGATGTGCTCTTTTGCCGCATCTCCGACTTCCTTCAGGCCATTGTAGACCGTGTCTGCAAGTTCCTTGGAGCAGGCTGGTGCGTATGGCAGCACCCGAATCGGACCAACTTCTTCAGTAACTTCGGTGACATTTGGCATATCCAATCCGGCTGTTGCCCAGAACATGGATTCTTCAGCATGGGAATGATAGACACAACGGATCTTGTCGTTGGCCCGATAAGCTTCTTCATGCATGTTGATTTCACGGGTCAGACGACCAACGCCGTCAATCAGTTTGCCGGTTTCAAGATCAACCACCAAAATTTGGGTTGGTTGCAACTTGGCATACCAGGCTTCAGACATCATGGTTGGCGTCATAATCAGATAATCTTTGCCAGCTTTAATATGAATATCCCCGTAATCAAAATCCTTGTCAGGGGTGATCCGAACGCTAATGTTGCCACCTGCAACATTGGTATTCTTCCGCATGAACATTTCGCGGGCCACTTCAGCTAAATCTTTCCGCTCATTTTCAAAGACATATTGTTCGGTCATTTTGAAATTCCTTCCTTATTTGTCCGACGCGCCAATAACTCTTCCCGTCTTTTTTCAATCTTTTCCTTGCGTTTGCGATCATAATCGCCAAACAAAATTGGATTGACTTTGACGTAAAGGATCACGGTGGCAATTCCCATCAAGAGACATAACCATGTGTTACCGCCTAGCAAAGCAATTGATATCCCAATCGTATCTAGGAAAACCAAGAATGATGCTAAGGTTTTACTCACCTTTATCACCGCGTTTCTTATCATGACTGGTCTGACTGAAATCCAGTCCGCTAATGTCATTCAAATCAACATCATCAGCTGTATCATTTTGCTTATCTTTGGCGGCCTTCTTTGATTCGTTCGACGCTTTCGCATCGCTGAAGTCCAAACCGCTGAGATCGCTCAGATCAACATCGGTAGCATCACTGCTGGTTGAAGCCGGTGCTGTTGGCGCAGCTGCGGCCGTGACCGGCGCTAGTGCACCGTAACGTTGACTCGGTAACTTGATCTTGATTTGATCGCGGTACAACCAGATGAACCCGAGTGTCCAAAGCACCGCCAGCGCGATTGCCCACCACTGACCATTGAAAGCTTGCGCGAAGAACAAGCGGAAGTCCGGCCCTTCAAATGTGGACCATGAAAGCTGCTGACCAGCCTGAACTTTAACAGTGCCGGTTGATTTGGCCAGGTTCGTGATAACTGGTGCAAAGTAAGTGGCACCATATAAGAAGATCGGCGTAGTAATGATGCCCAATGTGATCATCCGCAACAGGTTTGCCCCAGTCAGTAACAACGCAGCGTTAACAAAGGACAAGTTGATGATGCCAGCGAATGGCAAGACGGTGTTGTGCGGCAAGATCATGGCGAAGACCAACATGATCGGCACCAGAATGATCACCGTAACCCACAATTCGTTACGTCCGGCAAGGATTGGCCAATCAAGGCCGATATAAACCTCACGACCTTTAAAGTGTTTCTGCATGAAACCGCTCATCGCATCAGCAATTGGTGATAAGGCGGTCATGAAAAGTTTGGAGATCATTGGGAATAAAGTCATCGCAGTTGCCGCTTTAATCGCTAAGTTCAAGGAGCCAGAAACGGAATACCCGGCACCAAAGCCTAATAGCACCCCAATCAAGGCACCCATGACGGTATTGTCACCCCAGACACCAATTCGCTTTTGCAACGCATCAGCGTCAAACGGCTTGTTCATAATCGGAATAAAGTCAAGCAACTTATTAAGCGGTTGCAAAATGACCGCGAATAAGGTGATAAAATGTGGTACTGTGACACCCGGCATGCCTGTCAAATCCTCAATATGCCGTTGCCACATATCACCTGCTTTCAGTTCGAAAACAATTTGAATCCCGGCAACTAAGAATCCGAAGAAGGCATTGTGCGTAAAGTACAAAACAACGACGTAAGTGAAAATCTTGTTCCAAACGTTCCACATATCAACGTTCAGGGTTTTGGTCCAGTTGAACGTCAACATCACGAAGTTAATAGCTAATAATAACGGGAAAAATAGGAACGCGGACTTGTACGACCAAGTGATGGCAGCAACCCCGGTCCAGCCGGCATCAATCGCATTCAGGCTCAAATGGAAGAGCTTGGACATGGATTTTGCCGCTGGTGAAATAGCCTCCATCATGTAGTTAACGACCAAGGTCATGCCGGAGAAAGCAACCCCCAAGGTCAAAGCGGCCACAATTGATTTTTTGAACTTCAACCCGGCAACCAGACCCAAAATCAACATGATCAATGGCACGAAGACCGGTCCACCCAAATTCAGGATATAATTAACGACGTCTTTTAAGATTGTCACGATTTTCCACCTCCTCTAGTAGAATGGGCTGTTATTTCCCAGCAGCCTGCATGTTCTTCAATGCTTGAACAATTTCTTTGTAGGATTTTTCAGGATTCATGTTCATGAAAATCGGCATCCCATTCACAACAGCGATGTTGTTTTCTTTGGCCAGATCCTCCAATTGTTGATTCGGCTTTGCAATCCATACATAGACGTCATAGTTATGCAGAATTTCCGGTAACTGTTTGAAATCCGTCGCATCAACCGAAATGCCTTTGACGTTATTAGTTTCAAAAAAATCTTTGATTCGACTGGCAGTTGCTTCACTAGAAGCCACGCCGGAACCACATGCAACAACAATTTTAGCCATAATATTTTGCTCCTTATTTTGATTGGATCAGTTATTTGTTAGCAGCTTGTGTCTTGAACGTATCGACAAAGAATTGATACATTGCTTCAGGATCAGTCGTTGCCTTGAACTTGGCGACAAACGCTTTGTCTTGCAACAGATCCATGAAAACCTGCAATAACCCGACTTGTTGACTGGCATCGGTAATCCCCAAGAAAAACATCGCCGTTGCATCCTCAGGCTCGTTGTAACCCATTTGCAGTACTCGAACTGGTTGAGCGTTTTTGACGATGGCCATAAACGGCTCATTCACGTTCTCAGGATCGGCATGCGGTAACATGACCGAGATCTCAGGAAAAACAACCCCAGTCGGGAACTCATCTTCGCGTTTGTTAAGGGCAGCTTCATAAGTGTCCCTAGCATACCCAGCCGCGCGAATCTTCTTGGCAACATCTCTAAACAGTGTTTTTCGATCGGCAGCGTTTTCGTTGAGAAAAATTAAATCTTTGTGAATCATTGTGCTATAGTCCATCTTTATATCACCTCATCTTTTCGAGTGGCCTTAGCATTTGGAACTTTTTGAACCTTTTCCTTGTTTCCAAAGCTAATGATAAAGCGCTTACAGCCTTTTGTCTACGCTGTAAAGTGGAAGTCATCAAGGTTGACAATGGTTCATGAAAGCGGTTAAAATTTGTTCAGATAGATTCATAATAATTCATAAATTGGAGGTGTTAACTGTGTCACAAAAACCGGCTAAGTTTGAAAGACTAAATGACATCATCAGAATTTTGCGTGAAACACCGCAAATTAGTGTGGCTGAACTCAGTCGACAAATATTCACAAGTAAGTCCACCTTGCGTCGCGATTTGATTGAGCTTGAAAACACTAACATCATTCAACGCCAATACGGGATGATTCAGCTCCTGCAAGGTAACAACATTGAATTCACCTACGAAAAGCGCCGCAACGAAAATGCGCGGCTCAAGCGGATTATCAGTCATCAAATTGCTGACAAGATTCCTAGCAACGCCGCCTTTTTCATTGACGGCAGTTCAACTTTTTTCAGCTTACCTGAACTGTTGCACAATCAAGTCGGCCTGCATGTGATTACAAACAACGTCAACATGGGGCTACAATTCAATTCACTGAACAATATCGAAACCATTATCATTGGCGGTAAAATGGCCCCACGATCGGCTTCGACCCTTGGCTCAACGACCATCGAGGAAATCCAGAGTTTCCATCCGGACTTTGCACTGCTCTCGACCGGCTCCATCGATGCAGGCGGCATTTATGTTGCCGATCCGGAACAAGCAGCTGTCAAAGAAGCCATGATTGCCAATGCCAAGTGTGTTATCTTCGGCATTGACTCAACTAAGTTTGATCAAAGTGACTACATTCGCATTACGAACATGAATCAGATTGATGAAATCATCACAGATAAAAAGCCAAATGCCGCCTATCAAAATCTATTTGAAAAAAATCATATTCTGCTGACCTATCCGCATGAGTATCGCCAACCACCTAAAAATTGATTTGCTCATCACCATAATTAAAATCATTTTTTCCCCAGTTCAAAGCTAAGTCACTCAAGCTGACTATTCCAAATTTAAGTTGCTTAGAAACCACGATCACGTACAAAAAAGGCGGTTCAAAGCGCTCCCAATCGCACCAGTACGCGTGATTGATGAGACCCACGCTCCGGGAAAATAAGTTAACTAAAAGACTCATTTAGTCGCAGTATTTAAAAAAAACCTGCCCGAGCAATTTTTACTCAGGTAGGTTCTTTGTCATATTTGTTTTCTAGCCACCAGCGAAAACGTCAACGGAATTTGTGGCAGATCAGCCGGCATCTGCCAACCGTCCTCTTCCTGATTGAACGTCAGCATCGGCAATGCCTGCCAATCGGTGATGCGCTGCTCCCCCAGTGCTTCAATCGTTAAACCAGCCTTCAGTAGCACACTCGTTATTTCTTGAAAATCATGTGCCCAGTTGTGGTTGCGGGTGTGTTGGATTAGCCCTTTTGATCCCGCCGTGTACGAACCATCTGAATCGTAAGAGATCTCGGCCCCGCTGAAATAATTTTGCGTGATGGTAAGCCCGTCATTATCCAGTGCGAACAAAAGTGGGTGATTGTCACGTATCATGAAAATCCCGCCTGGTGCAAGTAATGCCGCGATTGAATTAGCCCAATCTTGCAAATCTGGCAGCCAAGTAATGGTACCCGCACTAGTCACGATCACGTCAAACCCCTGAGCTTCATTAGCCAGCGCCTTTGCGGCATAACGCGCATCACTTTGGACATAAGTAATATCCGCGCCGGCTTGCTTGGCAATGTCACGGGCGTAATGTAATGAATTCGGCGAAAAATCAATGCCATGAACATGGACTGCGCCTAGGCGCCACCAGCTCAAAGTGTCGGTGCCAATGTGACTTTGCAGATGCAACAGTCGCTGACCCTTAACCGAATTTGCTGGCAAGTGCGGCAAGAGTACTTCTAAATCGCGTTTAACTGTGCCAGTCACACCGTTTGGATTGTTAATAAAGCCAGCAATGTCACCATAACCGCCACCGGCATGGATGTTGGCGCGGTCATCCCAATTGCTGAGATTGTCTTGAATATCGTGATTTGTTGACATAAAGTTCTCCTTTTTGAGGATGCAATTTAAAGTCCGTATGGTCCTTGTCATGATGGGAATACCTCAGTGGCTGCGGCTTGTTAGTATTAAAAATATCTCATTTGAAGATGTGATGCAAAATATCAACCATGTGCGAACTATTTTTTCAGCTGCTTGTCGCTTTAATGCCACCCTATCAGCAAAAAACCAACTAATTTTGAAGATTACGAACCAAGTCCATTTAAATATCGCGTGCCACGTAATCGTGAATTCACGCTACCGACTGACGCACAATAACTTGAAATTAATAATTGTTTATGATTACATTTTTACGTCATTTTCACTTGGGTAATGGTTATGAACCTTTATACTGAAATTGACGTCAAAAACGAGCGCGCGTGAACCGGTGCAGTTAGAAACCGGCGTATAAGCAGACTTGGGCGTGATGGCTGCTTTTTCATCATTGCGACCAAAGGCCCTTACGTGATGGTTTCTGCGCCAGTGAACGCATTTAAGGAGGCATTCATATGCATAAAAGTTGGTGGCAAGAGGCTGTTGTTTATCAAGTGTACCCACGCAGTTTTCAAGACAGTAACAATGATGGCATTGGTGATCTAACCGGGGTTGTCGAGCACCTAGATTACATCAAACAGCTTGGTGTTGATGTTATTTGGCTCAACCCAATTTATAAATCACCTAATGCCGATAACGGCTATGACATTGCTGATTACGAAAAAATTATGGCGGAGTTTGGCACGATGGCGGACTTCAAGCATTTGCTAAACGAAGCACATGCACGTGGCTTGAAAGTCATGATGGATTTAGTAGTTAATCATACTTCTGATGAGCATCCGTGGTTTCAGGCTGCCAAGCAAAGTCGCACCGATCCTCACCATGACTGGTATATTTGGCGCGATCCAGTTGACGGTCATGAACCGACCAACTGGCGGGCTGATTTCGGTGGCTCTGCGTGGACCTATGTGCCAGAAGTCGGTCAATACTACCTGCATCTTTTTGCGACCAAGCAACCAGATCTCAATTGGACGAATCCTGCAGTACGGAAAGCCGTGTTCGACATGATGACATGGTGGTGCGAGCAAGGTATCGATGGTTTCCGAATGGACGTGATCAACCTGATCTCGAAACCCGAGCAATTCACTGATGATCCTTACATCGTTGAACATCCTAATGGCAGTTCATTGGGATTCATTGCAAATGGCCCGCATGTTCATGAATACCTCCGGGAAATGAATCAAACGGTGTTGTCAAAATACGATCTCATCACGGTTGGTGAGGCACCCGGTGTCACACCTGTTTTGGCAGAGAAATATACCGGCTTTGATCGGCACGAACTAGAGATGGTTTTCCAGTTTAAGCATATGGGTCTGGACGATGATCCACAGTTTGGCAAATGGTCTTTGCATCGGCCAAAGTTGACCGATCTTAAACGCGTGCTTTCCGAATGGCAAACCGACCTGCACGGAAAAGCTTGGAATAGTTTGTATTGGGACAATCATGACCAACCACGAGCCGTCTCGCGTTTTGGTGATGATCGTCCAGCCTTCCGAGTTCGCTCAGCGAAAATGCTCGCCGCAACCTTGCACATGATGGAAGGGACGCCCTACATCTACCAAGGCGAAGAGCTGGGGATGACCAATATCGATTTTTCCTCCATTCACGATTACCGTGACCTTGATACTTTAAATGCCTGGCACGAGCTCGTTGATCAACAGCATGCACTGACCTCTGAAGACATGCTGAAACGAATCCATCGGCGCTCGCGTGACAACGCCCGCACACCAATGCAATGGGATGCCACGCAACATGCGGGTTTCACAAAGAGTACCCCTTGGATCAAGGTCAATCCAAACTATCAGACCATCAATGCAGCGGCTGCATTGGCAGATCCTGATTCAGTCTTTTTCTTCTATCAAAAGCTCAATCAGCTGCGCAAGCAATACCCAGCTCTCATTGTCTATGGTGATTATGAGTTATTGGATCCAGACGACTCAGATGTCTTTATGTATCGGCGTTTTACCGATGATCAAGAGTTGCTCGTTATCAACAACTTCACCGATCAGGAACAATCCCGCCCAATTAGCACGCGCTTGCCTAAAAACGCACGGCTAATGATCAGTAATTATGCTGACGATCGTGGTGACGTTTTGCGGCCTTATGAAACACGCAGCTATCTTGGCGAACGGCGTTAAAGAACCAATATTCAATATCTGTGACAAAAACTAAAGCGTCATTTTAACGCAAAAGTATAACGATGGTTTGGATTAGAACTCACTGCACCACCTAACCTCAAGTAACAAGGCCAATCGCTTCAGGTCACCACATTGGCCTTTATGAGCAGTCAAATTTTCACCTTGTATGAATAACACAATGAACATTTCAACGTCACAATTTCGTCACACCTAGTCTGTAGTATTAGCAATATAGAAATGAGCCACCCACTCATTCCTACAAACCCCAACCCAACTTTTTCATTTTTACTCCTCCAAAGTAGAAATCGCCAGTCGGCCTCCCACCGGCTGGCCAATACATAAGCAAACCCGCGTATGAATGCGCGGGTTTTTGTTTGGCTTTATTTAGCAATAGGCACAACTTCCCTAGGCAGTTTATATCATTAAGAACAGGTATTGTGAGTTTGGAGGGGTATTCGTTTTGAAGAAAAGAACATGGGTGATAACAATCACAGGTGTCGCTATTTTATTGGTGATTACATTTGGCGTCATACTCATTCAGAAAAACGACGCAGAACGCCGATTATCATTAGGGCGCTCAAGAGCATCAAGTATATCGACATCAAAAGTGAAAGCGTCAAAGTGGCAAGTCTCTGTTTCGGAAGCACAAAGCACCGCAAACTCAAAATTTTATGCAGATAAAACGTCAAAAGATGCTGCAGCTTCATCAGCCATCGTCGCATCTGAAGCAAAGAGTAAAGCAGAAGCCGTTAATCATGTTGATTTCGATAAGTTGAGCAAAATTGACCAAGCAAAAGCGGCTATCTATTACGGATTAGGCAACATGCAATATTTTAACGACAAAAGCGTCAGTAATTACCCTGGAGACGCTGTTTATTCGAGTAGCGGCGTTGATGTGGTCTTTGTAAAAGATATGTCCGCAGGCATTGGCAGTACACCTTATTTAGTAGCGCCTCATCTTTTTCAAGTAAGTGCTGCAGCACCAGTATTTTCATACGTCGAACTAGGTATGCAAGCAGATGGTCACCGACCTGAAGGATTGACATATGGAAAAGTTGATGATAATTCCTCCAGCTTTGTTATCGATCCAAGATTACATGCCATTGGTCTTTCCTTTTCAACAGTGAACGACTGGATTAATTCACATGGAGGTATGGCCGCTGTTCAAAAAATCAACATCAACCGTTTTATTGACTTTGACCAAGAGTAATGCCAATTTTGCTAGCAAACAACTAAATTGATTCTCGCAAATTTAGTATGCAAACCAAAATTTAAGGGTGATGCCAAGGGTGACTCAAAAATAAAGAGCAATAGCTTAGTCCTTTTTACTAGCCGCTCAAATCTGCTATTTTTCTGTATTTGAATAACACAAAGACCATCTTTGCGTCACAATTTCGTCACACCTAGCCTGTAGTATTAGCAACATAGAAATGAGCCACCCACTCATTCCTACAAACCCCAACCCAACTTTTTCATTTTTACTCCTCCAAAGTAGAAATCGCCAGCCGGCCTCCCACCGACTGGCCAATACATAAAAGTAAAGGACCCTCGCCGTTTTATGACAGCGAGGGTCCTTTATTAGCGAAAGGCGTCAATACGGTCATTATCAGTCTATGTTAGTCTTTCGAATTAGCTTTCTTTTGGGTTGTCTTGCGTTGGTTTCCCATGCTAAAATGCACATAAAGAGGCGTGCCCGCGGTAATGGACTCGTCCCTAGCAGAGCCGTTTAAGACGGCTGGCATTGAATAACAATCAGAAAAGACCGTTAGACTTCTCCCAGAAATCTAGTGACGGTCTTTTTGATTGTCAAGAATTGCGCGAACAAGGATCACCACTGATTTTCGTTTTGGTTGTCTTGTGCTGGTTTTTCGTGCTAAAATAAACACATAAAGAGGCGCGCCTGCAGGTAATAGACACGCCCCTAGCAGAGCCGTTTAAGACGGCTGGCATTGAATAACAATCAGGAAAGACCGTTAGACTTCGGCCAGAAATCTAGTGACGGTCTTTTTGATTGTCAAGAATTGCGCGAACAAGGATCACCACTGATTTTCGTTTTGGTTGTCTTGTGCTGGTTTTTCGTGCTAAAATAAACACATAAAGAGGCGCGCCTGCAGGTAATAGACACGCCCCTAGCAGAGCCGTTTAAGACGGCTGGCATTGAATAACAATCAGGAAAGACCGTTAGACTTCGGCCAGAAATCTAGTGACGGTCTTTTTGATTGTCAAGAATTGCGCGAACAAGGATCACCACTGTGCCAACGAGTAACAGTACAAAACTGCCAAACGCTAACATAATGGTTATTGCATCCGCAACGGACAACCAGACACCTCCCTTCACTGGATTTTGTGCGTGACTCATAAGCACCAACTCCTGTGATTGGATTTGCCAACCGTCATTAACTTCTCTGCTGTCGCTATCATACCATACAATTCGGGTAAACGCTTAGAGCCGTAAAGGTTACAGGCGTTTTTTATTTTCCGGTTTGAGCACCTTCTCGGACACATGGACAATCAATAAACATTACAAATAATGACTATCCTTCCACATCACCAACGAACTGAGGTCATGAACCGCAACAGATACCTTGGATTGCCTTTCCGATACCGAGATAAGCAAAGAACCCCTTTGTCTTCCTCACAGCGGTGCCCTTTTTACCTTTCCGACCCATTTCTACAAGAGTCTATCATTCTGGCTGGCAAGTAGTTGTCGAGATCAATAATTTTTCCTACTTGTTCGCTACGTATTTGCGCCAGCCAATAACGCCAAAGCCACAGACAATTAACGCTACGAGCCCAATGATCGGCAAACTGTTCATCATCATCTCGCCAGTTTTTGGAAAAGCCTTTGATTGATCTGTCTCTGAATGCTGCTTCTTTTTGACGAGCGTCTCTGACTTCATCATTTTTTCAGGATCGGGCTTGTTTGGTGTACCGGGTACATCGTCCTTCCCATCAAGTGCCTCTAACGCCCTTCGCAATGCCGATACCATGTTATTAACCGTGAGTTGATCAGCAATTTGATTGGTTAATAAGCTTTGTGCCTTGGCAAGAATTTGATCAAAAGCTGCCTTGTTATCTGAACTTGCCTTAAGATATTTAGCCTTCTCTTTAACCGCCAGCGCTTGGTCAATGACTGTCTTTAACTCGCCTTTTTGCACAGGAATAGTTGGCTTGGTTGCCTCAAAAGCTCCAATTGTTGGTCTTTCGAAATTAATTGGTTTCCCTGAAAAATCTTGAGTAATCGGAAACTTTGCTTGAATAGCTGCAGGTGTTAGCTCCGCCACGCTGCGGCCAGCATTGGCAACAGGCGAACCTGCTATGGGAATAAAGCTGCCAAGCGATTCAACAGACATGCTGCCTGTATTATGATTGATCAGGCCACTAGGTTTTGCTGTTACATCTCCTAATTGCGGATCGACAAATAAGTTGTCACTCACATCAACCGCATCAGTATGACTCTGATCAAGTAATGCTTGTGGGTAGAAAAGATTGTGATCTAAGTTGCCTTCTGCAAATAGTGGCCGCTTGTTTCCAGCCTGATTAACAACAAATTTAGGGGTATTACCTGCTGGTGCATAGACCAAGTTATTCACAAAACGAATACCAGTTTGGCCATTATTTGAAACCATTAAATTTTTCACAGCTTTACCAACGATAAAGGTGTTGTTATGAAACAAGGGAAAACCAGCAATACCATCATTTTTCCCTGACACCACAAAAATCAGGTGATTGAGCGCGGGCGATGGCAAATCGCTTACATCATCGACGCTCAAATTGTACCGGAAAACATTATCTGTTTGATGATCACCCATAAACAAAGTGAACCCACCCGAATTATCATGGGAATAGTTATATTGATACACGCCTTTAGATGCAAAACCGTCAAAGTCAAAAGCCGCTCCATCAAGATAATGGTTGGGAATGCCAAACACTTCATTATATTGGGCAAGATTATATTCACCACCCATAAACCACAATCCAGCAAAGTTTTTGCTCGCACCTGATTCGTTCTTAGATTCAGGCATGTTGTTGGCTGCTTCTACCGTGTTGTATTCCGCAGTCCCATTCTCGCTTGAACTGATGACAATGCCATCACCGGCACTATTTCGAATATAATTATTCCTGAAAGCCGTATGTGCACTCGCTCTAAAGGAATATTGGTCCCAGCCTCCAGGGAGGACTGACGCATTGGCATCATTACGTAATCCTTCATTTGAAACATCCGTAATCACGTTATTCTCAGCAGTGACGTCTGTATTGCCAACGATAATAATACCGCCAGAGTTTTTGCCAGATGGCACCATTTTTCCCGTCTGATCTGGAACTGGATCACTTTGATAGGCACCGTCGACATGATGAACATTGTTGTTTCTAATATTAATACCGGTACGATGTGAGGCTTTGAAAATCGCTAGCTTCTGTTGAATAGACGCAGCATCTGTCCCACTTGGATATGGTACATTGATATCCGACGCTACCAAAATACCAATTCGCATCGCTTGACGATTGCCATCATTCGAAAAATTGGTCACCTCTATATTCGAGATCGTCCAATGATTCGCATTCCAAAGTTCAACAGCCCCCGTCATTAAATTGATATTACTTAAATTACGGTGATGGTATGGACTTTGATTCGCAGTTGTTCCCATACCATTAATGATTGCTTTTTTTCTGACATCCCCTTGGTGATAGCTGCCGATAACGATTGGCTCGGAAGCGGAACCTTCACCATTCTTAGTGCCATCAAGAATGAGTTGACCATTCCAGATACCATTAGCGTCAAATAGAATTTGATCTCCTGGTTGAAATTTCGTGGCCATCACTTTTGCTAATGATCGCCACGGATGATCAACGGACATGCCATCGTTGTTGTCATTGCCATTGTTGGCAATATAAAAGATTCGATTTTCAGCAGCGCTCAGTCGATTTACTTTGCCACTAGCCGCCACAAATAGCCCAACGGACAATGCCAACAAAACCAGCAAACCAACGCGGATTGTCTTTGATGTCTTCATCATACTCCCCCTCATAGCGTTATCTTTTTAACTCAGCTTTTGTTTTGACAAGGCTGCTTTGTTTACCTGAAGAACAGCACGAGCAGCTTTTTTGGCCAAATTAGCATTTAGCCTTCTTTCCAACAACTTGACTGCTACATCTTCCTTTACCGTTGAAAAATCATAATAACCGCCATTGGTAACAGTAATTGGTCTAACAAGGCTCATGGTTTCGTTAGATGTCCATGCAATAAAAATGATGCCTTGCTGAACGTCACCACTGTTAGATGCACGTAAGTAGTTACCGTAGTACTTATCCTTATCATGACTCGAATCGGCCATCACGAATGTTCCTGAAAAACCTTTTGACGCAAAATCATTTTGAATGGTTGATAAATCGCTACTTTTGCCACTGACTTGCTGTACCAAAGCCGTGAATCTACCCAGACCATTGATCTTTTCTCGTTCAAAGGTTAATGCCTGGTAGTTAACTAAGTTGGGCTTTCCCCAATACTTATCCTTATTTTGAGAATAGAAATTTTCCAATTGTTTTGAAGTGATTGTTTGCCGATATTTCTTTGCATACTGAGATCTGAGTCTCATCATCAGGGCGCTGTGTGTTTTTTGCGCTGCAGCCATGCCAGAAAGACTTGCTCCCGTTTGATCAGCTTTCTTCAAATCTGTGAAAGCTACCAATGGCTTTTTTATCAGACCAGCCGTCACAAGCGCCTTGTCCTCAACAATATATTGTTTAAGTGTCCTCAATGCCTTGTCTTGTGCAAACTGCTGTGGTGTCTTTGAACCATACTTCGTCAGCCAGAAGTGCTCGTTATATGTTGTGTGATACTTCGTCATATAGTGACTCACTGTGCTGGCTTTTTCGTTCTGCAAGAAATATTGATAGACCCTTTGCGAAACAGGAACACCGGCAACTTCTAAGAAAGACGGCGTGTCTTTTGCCTGGCAACCTGCAAGCATGAAGACCAACGTCAGTAATCCGATTAGCAATTTGTTAACCTTTTTCGTTGTCATCACCTCAACTAGTTGTACGAACCTCACTATCTCAGCATTTTGCTTGATCCTTTTAACAACTCGTTTTCACTACAAAAGCTGAAAGTGCTTTTCCACTCGTTGACCCTTTCGCTTAAAAAGATTGAAGCTCCCATAAGCCTCAGTCCCATCAAACCAATACAACTTGCGACCAACAATCGTATTCTCTGACTGTAGCGTCACCAAATAATTCACATCATGACCCAGATCAACCCGAAATCCTGTTGCTAACCGGTCATCAACGATCTCATCATCGTTACCAGAATGGCGCACTTGGACCGGCGTTACCGCTATGTCAGGATTAGCCGGTGAAAAAACTGCGGCTTGTGCGGTAAAATCTTTGAATAGCGTTTCAGATTCCAATCGTGTCAGATGATCAAGAGCATTGTATCGTGGTGAGAACAACTGCCGGCTTTTCCATATATTTCTCTCAGTAACAGCAAGGCTAGCTACGTTGCCTAACTGATACCCTTCCGCTTGCTTAGTCACTGTCAGGTCAGGCGCAATCTGCCAGAAACGTTTAAGTGTGTGATAGCCAGGGTCGCTAACAACGTCCAGTATCAGCCGCAATCTCTCCTCCGCAAGATTGATTAAATACCGGACAACCATCACTGGTGTTTGCTGGGCGCGATCAATATACACTGCCTTAATCAGCTGGCCGGCGCTAAAATCAATCACCTGATTCGTAACAGGTGTGGCAGCATACTGATACTTCCATGAGTCCTTTGGCAAACTGAAAGGCTTGTGATCCAGCATGACAGTGTTATGAGCTTCAACGGATTTCAGATAACGGCGTTCGGTGCCATCAACGTACGTATATCGGCCGCCATCGACAAGCACGTCATGCCCGTCCATCACCAAATCAAGGTGCCCCAAGGCCGCATGACCATGACCGCTGCCAAGATTGCCATTGAATAAGTGCCAATAATCAGCGTTTTCACCCCAGTCTGAGCGCCAAAAGTAATTGCCGCTGATCGGTGCAGCAAATTGTTGAGGAAGTTTGGCTTTTTTGGCTGCCAGTTGCCACGCTTGATGCGCCAGTTCTAATAAACCAAAGTCGAAAACTGGTTCTAATCGGTTCTGCAACTGTGCTGGCTGACTTAAGATAGCGGCGGAGCTGTTGAACAAGCTGTCAATCCGAATGGCATCGGTATCACCTTGCTGTAGCAATGTCAGATCGGGTTTGACATATTGCGCCATCATCCGCTGCATGGCACGGGTTTTTTGTAAAATATTCGGGGCCACCGTCTGCTTGGCTCGTTGCTGAGCAGCAATGACCGCCAACGAACTGCGCCAAACTTCTAACAAATATAGCGGCGATTGTTCCCACTGCATGCCTTGCGTGTCCACTTGAAGATCCAGTTCTACCTCAAATCGCTGTTGCGCCCAGGTAACCGTGTCGCGATCAACGACGTCAGGGAATCTTGCCGCATACGTTAAAATACCTGACGTGATTAAGATGCCCCAGTTACTGATATCAAACTTTTCCGTGTAGTTTTGGCGGAGATAGTCAGCCTGAACCTTCACCGCATCATGAACAGAAACTGACTCCGATGCATTTAATTGCTCACTTTCCACCAGATTGGCGACAACGGATGTCCAATTTAATAATCGAATGCCTGTGTCAATTGTTCGCCATGTTTCGGGCAACGCCAAATTTTGACCGATCCAAGAAAAAAGAAGGGCTTTCATTTTTATTTGATATTTAACTTGACCAGTCGTATAGAAAGCTTCCAAAAGATCCAAAAGGTACTCTTGACGTTTTAACATGTACAGCCATTCAGGATCGCCATTAGGCGTCTCCTGCCATTTAATTGGATCCATAGTATAGCTGATTTGGGTGGGTTCCATCGCATAAGGACTATCGAACAAAAAAGTATTATCTAATAGCCGATCTGCATTTGTCTTTGCGTCTTTAGTGAGATGTTGTTGCTGCGCTAGTTGCTGAATGTACCTTGCCCAACGCTGCTTTGCCATGCCTTGACACCTCCTTCACCACCCCAGCAATTCCCATCCGCTTAACCGTTATCACTGTCTTTTCAGCGATTTCAACCTGAACATCTTCTTGATTCAAGCTTTGTATGTTACCTAAGATGCCATCAATCAGGACAATTTGATCGCCTATTTGTAAATTAGCGTGCATCTGATCAACAGCATCAGCTTGTTTTTGCATGGCATAACGTTTTGCCAGAGGAATGGCAACCAAATAAAGCAGGCAAACAAGGACGACCATGATAGCTAAAATAATTTGCCAGAAGGTCATCAGATACCATCCCCTTCATCTTGATGTGTCATATCCGGAACCCGCGCCGTTGCTGAATTTGTATTCATCCTGTCGGGCAGAATCTCAATCAGTTGTTTCGAAAGCGTCAAGGTGTGCTGCAGCTCACCTTCAATCGTGTCATCTTCAAACCCAGTCAAGCTCTTGGCATACAAATCTAACATCAAATTGAGTGGTGCACTTGAGATCACATATTGATGTGGCCGATTGCCTTCGAGAACCAAACGCGACACAATCTGATGCGGCGCACCACCAGTCATGTCGGCAAAAACTAAAACCCGTTCATGCTCACTGAGCAACTCGGTTAATTGTTTTTCGAATTTTTCATGCGTTGTTTGTTCATCTAAGTTAAATGCCTTGATCCCTTCAGTTGTACCGATCAGTAACTGGAGGGCAGACAAGACACCATCCGGATAGCGGCCATGACCCACGATCACTATTTCATAATTCATAAATGTTGACTCCTTTTTTAGTTATTCGGTCGTCAATAAAATGTTGATATTTCTTGTTTTTACCTACTCCTGAAAACAGCCGTCTACACATTATGTGACGGCTGTTTGGTATGAGCATTTCACTTCAAGATGCCTAAAACGGAGAGCAGGACACCGGCAACAAATAGCAGAATGACAATTTTATAAATCGTCCACTTCTTCTTTGTGATCAGCCAATAAACAAAATACGTCAGAGCAATTGGCAACATAAACGGCATGATTTTGTCGAGAATCGTTTGAACGGCCACAACCTGTGTTTTCCCTTTGATAACTTGGGAGTATTGCCATGCCAAATTCACTTTTACAAAGGACACAGACAAGCCAGCAATAACGGTTAGCCCCAACATGCTCGCAACATCAGCAATGGCAGCCATCCGATCAGATAGTGTATCAATGATGCTCGTGCCGACTTTCCAGCCGAGGTAGCCCATTAGCATACGAACGCCGAAAGTAATACCAAACAGACACAAGATAAACGGAATTGGCGCCCAAGTCATGCCCTGCAATGCAAGTGACGCAAAGATTGAGCTGAATAACGGTGCCAGTCCAAACTGCGACAAGGCATCTCCAATCCCAGCTAACGGTCCCATCAACGCGAACTTGATCGCGCGGACGTCGTCTTCATCTTGACCACTGTCATACATCGCCAACATAATACTGCTCACAAATGGATAAGGTTGCGGATTGGTATTGTAAAATTCTAAGTTAGACGTTGTTACCCGTTTAAATTCAGCTTCATCATTTTTATAGATCTTTCGCAGTTGTGGCATGATGCTATTGGCCATCCCAGTTCCTTGCATCGTGCCGTAATTTTGTCCATTTTGCAGAACATAAGATCGCAAAATGGAGTTTAAGTAATCTTTTTTGGTTAAAACCGGCTTCCGACTAGATGCCATCTTCAATACCCCCTTCATCCCCGTCACTACCACGATCATTTGCGCTGGTACTGCCGCCTTTGTTCTTGTCTGCCCGCCGACCATTATAGTAATTGTTGAAAGCCAGAACGGCACCCGCGAAGGCTAAACCAATAACCGGCATCTTGAGATAAGCCACACAGACATACCCAAGAATCAAGGCCGGAATATATTCCTTCTTAGCCATTGTGCTCATAATCAGCGCAAACCCGACAGCAGGAAGCAACCCACCCGCAACCGTTAAACCGCTAATTAGCCATTGTGGAATTGCCTGAACAAAAACTTTCAAAGCACTTGTACTTAAGGTAGCCGCAAAGCCAAAACAGAAGGCAAACAAGATGAACCCTAATAATGTTGTGTTTGCCAAAAAGTGGAATTTACGATACTTTCCCTCTTCAATTGCTTTTCTTGACCACGCCAGGTTGTTGGCGTTGACCGAGAAAATAAACGTAATCACAAATGGAATCAAAATTGCAAATGGATATGATAGCGATAACGCCGCAGCTGGTTTAAGTCCGCTGATTGAGATCGCCATGATTGTACCAACCACACCTGGCCCCAATGGATTAGGTGGTGTAGAACCACCGGGCCCGACGCCGAATCCCATAAACGCCAATTCGGCAGTGGCTCCAAAAACAACGGCTGTTTGCAAGTCGCCTAGGATTAACCCGATGCCAAATGAGATAAATAATGCCCGATTAGTATAAATGCCCCATTGCTGGCCGGCAAAACAAAAAGCCGCCCACAGGCCTACCAAAAGCGCCTGAACGATAGAATATGTCATGCTCTTTCCTCCCTAAATGCGTTCGCAGGCGCAGAAACCTGCACATAAGGCCCCCCCAAAGCCCAGCCTTTTAGGCTTGGGGCCACTTAGGCTCCGGTTTCTAACCGCGCCTGCTCGCGCTCTTCAAATATCAGTGTGTCGCAACATAATCATTTAAATCGAAATCCGAGCCAACATCATTGCCAAGCGGTGTTGTGCGGGTGTTCAAATTTGCGTGATATTTTTCATGCAATGTTCTTAAAGCATTGAGATCATCCGCATCAACTGAAATAAAATTCGTTAAGCGCGTCTTACCATCTTTCATATGGATATTACCCACATTTAGGGACTTAATCGGCACACCGCCTTCAGCCAGCTTCAAAGCATCTTGCGGGGTTTTAACAATGATGAAAATTGTTTGCCGCGGCGCTGCTTTGAAAATCTTATCAATCGTTTCCGCCAGTGAGAAGAAACGAATGCCCACTGATTCTGGCATCAGTGAAGCCATCAATTGTTGTTGAATATGACTCTTCGCAACCTCGTCATTTGCAACAATGACAAGGTTCACACCAAGATTCGAAATCCATAAACGCCCTTGTCCGTGAATGAGCCGCTCGTCTAAGCGAACTGCCTTAATGTTTGGTTCTGCCATCAACATTTCCCTCCATAACGCGCTATTCAGTCTAGAAACTGACTGGCTTGCGCTCTGTCTAAACGCGTTCACCTGCCCAAAAACCGGATTGGTTCACGCTCACCAATATAATTGCCAATCTTTATAAAATCTGATCAATGCTTCCATGTAAAAATAGTCTCCCCAGAGATTGCCTTCATCAACACCATGGTTGGAATGCCAAGAGTAAACGCCGTGGCGTAATAACGGTTCAACGGCCTGACCGTCCACGGGCATCGCATATTTTTGAATCAACGACTTTAACTGAGCATGCATGGCCACTTGATAAACAGATTTATCAGGATCAGCTTCTGGCAAATACTTCAACATTTCATGCATGCCGCACACGGCAATCGCCGCCGAAGAAGAATCACGACTTTGACCGCTGCCTGCTTGAAAAATGAGATCCCAATAAGGTACATGATCAGGTGGCAATCGATTCAAGAAAAAGTGGGTGACCGCTTTGAACGTCTGAAAGGCGCCGTTGTCGTGCGTATCGTAATAATGCAACGCGGTGCCATAAATCGCCCATGCCTGTCCTCGTGCCCAAGCCGAATCATCCGAATATCCCTGACGTGTCGCACCGCGAACAGGTTCGCCTAAGTCATTGAAGAAATATGTGTGAAAAGTTGAACCGTCTGGCCGAAAAACAGTCTGTAAAGCGGTTTCATAATGTCGGTCAGCGATTTGCTGATATTGATGATTACCCGTGACTCGAGTTGCCCAATAAAGTAATGGAATATTGAGCAAGGCATCAACAATCAACCGATTTTCGTCTTTAGCGTCTTTTTTCCCCCAAGCCTGAATAAAACCGCCTTTATCATTAAATCGCGTCAATAATTGATCGGCCGCTTTGATACCCGCTTCTTTAGCTAGTTGGCTCCCTGTCAATTGATAGGCACTTACAACGGATGGCGAGTATAAGAAGCCTAGGTCATGGTGATCAACAGCGATTCGCTGGTCAATTCGGTTTGCAAAACTTTGAACATTTTTCTCGGCAAGCGCACGATATTGGTCCTTACCTGTATATTCGTAAGCTAGCCAAAGCATCCCCGTCCAAAAGCCATTCGTCCATTCCGTGTTTGGCATAGCGGCATAGCGCTCTTGGACTGTGGAAGGCTCCGGAAAGCTTTCACCTAACACCTTTATGTTCAAGTCGAGGTGCCGAACAACGTTATCTAAAGCGTTAGTGACCGCATGAATGTCAACTGCGCCGGCATTAAAGAAACGCTGTGCATTGGTTAAAGGTTCAATTTTCAATTTGCTATCTCCTCGACGAGCTCACAACCATACGCTTCTATTTCGATCAACGCCGGAAACGGTGAATCATCATCCGCTTTAATCAAATCCGACAATTGAAGCTCGCTGATCCCTTCTTTGTTAATATCGAACATTTGCCGTTGATCTGTTTTAGTAAAGTGAAGCAGCATTTGACTGCCGTCTGAGAGTCGCAAGGTGCCTTGTGTCCAATAACTATCGTGAGGAAAATCCGCGCGTAATGTGATCGCTAAACGCGTTAGCTTGATCGGACGCCCAAATGTGAGCGTGAACCTTGCCGTTGGGTCTTGATTGATCCCCCAAGACTGATACGGAAATTTTCCATGATGATCATTGAGCCGATAACCGTCAATGGCATTACGCGCGGCAAAAGTTGGGTCATGCCTTGTTTCGATATTGGCACTTGCATGTGGGTAAGCACCGGAATGTACAGCCTGATCGTGACTATTAAACGCCACATTGCGTTCTTCTGATACTTCGCTCGCATCTGGCTTCCAGATGCGAATGAGATGTGTTTTACCGGCAAAAGCTGTTTCTGGATAGATGCTTTCGTGCTCCGGATGGGTCACGGCAAGCTCGTCAGTTGGAATGACATAATGCCATGTTGACTGGGTAAAATAAAGCAAGCTGGGCACCAATGCGGCATCGACTTGGACCCAGAAGAAACCAGGCAGAAGCTGACGCTCAAACTCAACTTGCACATAATCACCTTCTGCATAGACATGATCCAAGCGCAGATAACCGTCAGACTCACCGTTTCGACTTGTATCAATCACTTGATCCGACGCCGAAAGCAACGCAATTTCCAAAATAGCCCCCTCCTTTATTTCTTTATAGGAAACCCTGTTTCTTTTTGTTTACGAGTGTATCTTAACGTGCATTATTTTCCCTGTCAACAAAAAAGTAAACGTATTCACAAGACGATTATCCATAATGTCGGATTAGTATTGATTTTTTTGCTGATTGTGACTAAAATGATCAGTGGTTTCCAAATAATAAACTCTTACAACTGGAGGGATACGCATGGGCACCACAACAAATGAGTCAAAACCTTATGGGACCGTGCTGATCAAGGCTAAAGATATTTTAGATTTCCTACTCGCCACTACTGATCCACCAACCTTATCTGACATTAGTCGCGGACTGCATGCTTCGAAACCGACCATTTTAAAGATCTTAGGAACACTTGAATCGCTTGGCTTTGTTTGGCGGGATACCACGACAAAACAATATTTTCTCGGCACGCAATTTGTGCCATATGCGCAGAAAGCAATTGCCACTTTTAATATTGTCAGAGTCGCACGTCCTTATCTCGAAGATTTGCGGGATAAGACGCAAGAAACCATTAACTTAGGGATTGTCCGCGATAATAAGATGATCCTTGTTGAAAAATTGGAAAGCCCCACCAGCATCAAGTTGCAATCAACTATTGGCGGAAGCATGAACATGTACTCGTCTGCAATGGGAAAAGCCGTTCTAGCCACGTATGATGCCAAGGAACTACAGGCTTACTTCAAGTCTCACAAACTCACGCCCATGACACCGCATACGATCACTACACCCACAAAACTTCAGCAAGATCTAAAAACGATTCAAGAGCTCGGTGTCGCGATCGATAATGAGGAAAACGAGGAAGAAGTTTATTGTCTCGGTGCTGCACTACAAAAAAACGGTGAACTTTATGGTGCCTTCAGCATTAGCACACCGAAGTATCGGCTTCCCAAGGAACGTCGAGCTGCCTTTGTCCGCTTGCTGTTGGACACACGCCACGCAATTGAAAATACCCTTTAACTTTCAAGATACTTTTTGAAATTGTTTACCTTACGCAATCAAAACAAACAGTCCCCAGAAAGACGTTGCCTCGTCTCTCTGGGGACTGTTTAGTTTGTTCAATTTCTCCTGATTTTTTGTTGAATCGATTCTTTTCGTTTTGGACACTCACATAAAAAATTTGCTTTAGTGGCTTGTGTTCTTTTTGAAAACGTTTTATATTGATGAGGTAGCAGAAAAGGAAACTATGTTTCTATATAAGAAATCACGGAGGGGATTATTTTGGCTTTCCACATGGCAACACGATATGCGCACAGTCCCGAAGACATTAAACACTTTGATACAACTAAATTGCGCCAAGAATTTTTGATGGAGAAGATTTTTAACGCGGGTGATATCCTGCTCACCTATACCTATAACGACCGAATGATCTTTGGGGGTGTGGTCCCTACTGAATCTTCACTGGAAATCAAATTATCGAAAGAGCTAGGGGTTGATTTCTTCCTGCAACGCCGTGAACTTGGGGTTATTAATATTGGTGGTCCGGGATCTATTATCGTTGATGGCGATAAAGCAGCAATGGTGAAGCAGGATGGTTATTACATTGGCATGGGAACCAAGCAGGTTGTCTTTACATCAGACAATCCTGCCAACCCAGCAAAATTCTATGTTGTATCCACGCCGGCCCACAAAACTTATCCTAACAAAAAGCTGCCATTTGCAAATGCGCTTGCCAAGCCAATGGGTGATCAACAACATCTGAATAAGCGGACGATCTACAAATATATTGACGCGTCACAAATGGCTACCTGTCAGCTGCAAATGGGCTATACCGTTCTCGAACCCGGCTCATCTTGGAATACCATGCCAGCCCATACACATGCACGACGAATGGAAACTTATATGTATTTTGACTTTGCCGAACCAGACACCCGTGTCTTGCATCTCTTAGGTGAACCAACGGAAACCCGACATATCGCATTATTCAACGAGCAAGCCGTCGTTAACCCTAGCTGGTCGATTCATTGCGGTGTTGGCACGACCAACTATGCTTTCATCTGGGCAATGTGTGGCGAAAACCAAACCTATGATGACATGGATCAAGTACCCATGAATGAATTACGTTAGCAACAGATAACCCTATCAAAAAGGAGCAATACACATGGCTGAAATTCATCAAACTGAAGAAGAAATCCGGAAACACGAGCAAGAACTGGATCATTTCAAAATGTCACAATTTAATCTCGCGGGCAAGGTTGCGATTGTCACTGGCGGTAACACTGGTTTAGGCCAAGGTTACGCTGTTGCTATGGCGGAAGCTGGCGCTGATATCTTTATCCCAACCTTTGGCAAGGCCGAGTGGGACAACACGCGGCGTTTAATTGAAAAGCGCGGGCGTAAAGTCGCGTTCATGGACGTCAATCTCACCGCGCCAGGAAGTGCAGAAGCAGTTGTTGCAGAAGCCATCAAGCAGATGGGCCATATTGATATCTTAGTGAACAATGCGGGGATGATTCGCCGCAATCCACTACTTGAATCCAAAGATAAAGATTGGGATCAAGTGATTGCGATTAATTTAAGCAGCGTCTATCACTTGTCCTTAGCAGTTTCAAAGGAATATGCCAAACAACGATCTGGCAAGATCATCAACATCGGCTCCATGCTCTCTTTCCAAGGTGGCAAATTTATTCCTTCTTATGCCGCAAGCAAACACGGCGTCGCAGGTTTAACGAAGGCTTTTGCTTCAGAAATGGGTGCGTATAATGTCCAAATCAATGCGATTGCTCCAGGCTACATTAAAACGGAAAACACCGCACCGATTCGCGCGGACAAAGCGCGTAACGATGAAATTTTGGAACGAATTCCAGCTCGTCATTGGGCAGAACCTTACGAACTAATGGGCATTGCCGTTTTCCTAGCGAGTGATGCTTCAAACTATATCAATGGCGCTATTATTCCAGTTGACGGTGGTTATTTGGTTAGCTGAATTCGTTTTGAACCATTTTTTCGGTTAAGTGTACTGACTTCGATTATGACGTATCGTCCTGCTTGAAGCTCTTTTGCGAAAAACCCATCCTCTGGAAAGAAGAATTCATCATGCAAAAATATGATTTTTTGAATCGGTTAATTGCCACTGGCTGTGTTGCCGTTGTTCGCGGTGATAACACCCAAACCGCCATTAAGACTTGTGATGCCGTTATTGCTGGCGGGATTACCGGCATTGAACTAACTTTTACGGTGCCGCATGCCAATGAAGCACTTGAGACCTTAACCGAAAAATACGCCGGTCGTCAAGATGTCGTCATCGGTGCAGGAACCGTTCTTGACCCCGCTACTGCCCGACTTGCCATCATCGCTGATGCCAAATTTATTGTGAGTCCCAGTTTTAATCCTGACGTTGCAAAAATATGTAACCTTTACGCTATTCCATATACCCCTGGCGTTTTCACCCCAACCGAAATTCAAAGTGCCCTTGAAGTAGGCGTCGATCTTGTCAAAATTTTTCCTGGCAGTGTCGCCGGGATCAATATGGTGAAAGCTTTACACGGCCCATTCCCGAACTTAGCCATGATGCCAACCGGTGGCGTTTCATTAGCAAATATCACTGACTGGTTTGAAGCCGGCGTAATGCTGGTGGGTGCCGGTTCTAATCTCGTAGATGGCGCCAGTCAAGGCGACTACGAAAAAGTAACCGTCACCGCACAACAATATCGCGCCAAAATTGCCCAAATTAAGGATACAAGGAGATGATGGCATGCCAACAGTACTGACACTCGGAGAAATGATGCTGCGATTAAAGCCCACCAATCAACAACGAATCCTCCAAACATCAGCATTCGCGGCTGATTATGGTGGCGCAGAGGCCAATGTTGCTGCGTCGCTGGCTTTACTTGGTGATCAAGTACAATATTTAACCAAACTCCCCGAAAATTCGCTGGGACACACCGCCCGCAACACGATTCGCGGCTTGGGTGTTGATACCCAGAAAATCCTTTGGGGTGGTCCTCGACTAGGCATCTATTTCTTTGAAAAAGGTGCAAGTGTACGGAATACAAATGTTGTCTATGATCGCGCGGGCAGTTCTTTTGCCACGATGAAAGCAGACGAATTTGACTGGCCGGTTTTGCTAAACGATATCAACTATTTTTATTTTTCCGGCATTACCCCAGCCATCGGGTCAGAACAACAAGCGGCCGTTTTTGCTGCCTGCCAGTATTGTTCCGATCACAACATCACGGTTATTTGTGACATGAACTTTCGTGAAAAAATGTGGTCCCCTGAAGCAGCCCAAGCATTCTTCAAAACTGTCATGCCGTTTATTGATGTCTGCATTGCTAACGATGAGGACTTTGAAGCAACCTTGGGCATCAAGGCGTTTGATGGGAATATGGCAACCGGCATTGACCAGCTTGCGGATTTTAGAGAAGGTATGCTCGAAGTAACCCGACGATGGCCAAATGTCCACACAGTCGCCAGCGTCGTTCGCAACATTCATTCCGTCGAAGAAAGTCAATGGACCGCTCTCCTGGTTCAAAATGATAAAGTCTACCAAGGTCCTACGTTTGATATGCATATTTTTGAGGGCGTTGCGGCTGGCGATGCGTTTGGCGCCGGATTAGTCCACGCTCTCATTCATCATTTTGAACCACAACGGACCATTAACTACGCCATTTCAGCGAGTGTCCTAAAGCTGACAATTGGCGGTGATCTCAACTTGGTGACAAATGCTGAAGTTGAGGCCAGCATGAAGACTAATAGCGGAGTCAATCGATAGTGTTTTGCAGTCATTAAAGACCGGTTAGATTTCTGGCAGAAGTCTACCGGTCTTTTTTGGTGCCTAACGCACTTCTTCAAGCAGCTTACCGATCAACGAGCTCTACAAATACTTACTGCCTTCCCGCATTGCCAATGGACTGAGCGAATGGGCAGCCATAAATGCGAGCACCCAATCTGGGTCAAACTTACTATACTGCCGCAAAGACCACCCGATGGCCTTCTGAATGAAAAATTCATTCGTATCCAAATCAGCCAAGATAACCTTGCTAAGCAGCGCCGTATCCATCGTTTCTTTTTCTAGCAGTTGTAAATTAATTCCGATACGCCGCAGCCAAAAATTCGGTTGATTAAAAAACAAATTAAAGACTGCCAGTTTCTGATCAGGGTGCAGCCTCACGTAGTCCGCAAAAACCTTACGCCAAGCATCCACTGTATCCCACCAGCTTTTCTGCACAACAAGTTGTCGAAAAGCCTGCATATCCGAAAAGTGCCAGCGCTTGATGTGATAAAGCGCCAAATCAATTGCCACATATTGGTATTCCCGGGCATCGCGTTGATACAACGCATCAATCCAAACGCGAATCGTTGGTAAGTCCTCACCGCGACTGGCTTTAAGCAACGGTTTCGTCTGTGCCTTGCGTTCCGGTGTTTTGAGTCCTAAAAATGGAAATTGATGCTTCATATACTTCGCCATTTGCGGCGCTTGCGTTGGATCGCCGCTTAGTTCAAAATCTAAAGACTGCATATGTTTTCTCCAACCATCTACAAAAAGTACGATGCCCTCACCAACGAGAACATCGTACTTTTTGAATGCTATCCACGATGTGCGTCCAAAATCTCTGGACCATGTGTTGTGCCAACCACCACGGTTTTGACCAAATCTAAGAACAAGCCGTGCTCCACAATACCGACCTGCTTATTCAGCCATTCAGCCAGCAGATGCGGGTGCTCGATTTTGCCCAGATGCAAGTCAATGATATAGTTCTTGGAATCTGTCAACGCCTTGCTCCCATCTTCATTTAAGCGGTATGCCGGTTTAAGTCCTTCGTCGGCCAACCGTTGCAACAGCTTGCCGCTGCCAAAAGGGATCACTTCAAGCGGCAGTGGAAATTTGCCAAGGGTATCGACCAACTTGGTTTCATCCACGATCCAGATGTTGCGGGCCGAGTTGATAGCAACGATCTTTTCGATTAAGTGCGACCGGCCGCCACCCTTGATGCCCTGAAAGTGCTTGTCGACTTCATCGGCGCCATCAATCGTCAAATCAATCTGGCCAACCTCGTCCAGTGCTTTCATTGGGATGCCCAGCGATTCTGCTTGTTTACGCGTACGAACACTGGTGGCGACACCGGTTAGATTGAGATGCTCGTCTTTGATTCGTTGCGCAATCGCTTCGACCAAATAAACCACTGTCGAACCTGTCCCCAAACCAATTGTCATACCGTCTTCAACAAACTCAGCTGCTCTTTGCGCGGCTTCCTGCTTCAACTTATTCTGGTCCATGGCCAACCATCCTTTTCGCTTAGTTGCCTTCATTATAATATGAATCGGTCGACAGATGGCGAGTTGTGTAGAAAAAGCCAAATTAATAGATCCGCAAGTTTGGCCACGCGGCATCCTGCTTGTTGGCCGCACGCCTTTACCCAAAAGGTACAAAAGATCACGTTGGTTGATACAAACTCGTATAAACAAACGATGCCGTCGCGTTCTTGACGCCATTGACGACCAATGGATACTCGGCCAACTGATATCTCTGGGTGTTCACAACATCGACTTGCTGGCCAATGCCGGAAGTGTTTTTAGCCGTAATTCGATAATGGCCCGCAGCAATATTGGTTTCGAGTTTATAAACAGCAGCGGCTGGTTTCAGCTTGTACACTTTGCCAGTACTTAGACTTGTCAACGTTACCTTCATGCCAGCGGCTTGGTGAATTTGAACTGATAGGTAATTTGATGCACCGTTCAAGCTGATTTCTTCGGACATCACTGTATTTGGTGCAATTAGTTGCGGCTTTGCATGATATTGCGTGGAGAGTTGGGAACGTTGCGCCGCCACAACGATCGTATTCGGATAGTCCTTCGCTAACAACCCCGAAAACGTGCTCAGCCCAAGAATAGCGGCCAAGGCAAATCCAACTGCCAACCGATTGCGCGTCCGTTTAGGAATGACAACACGTTTGCGCGCCGTATTAGGCAAAGCACCTAGGGCAAAAAGAACAAGCGGCACGATCGCCTGGCCGTACCTTTCTTCAGTTTCCCATAACAAGGTATGGAAGGCGAGATATCCAAGTGCGGTGACAATCGCCAGCAGTCCTATCAAGGCAGTTTCATCACGTAAATCTGGCCGCCATGCTAGCAACCGAATGATTAACGTCAACCAAAGCACAATCGTGACAACTTGATAACTCACAGCCGTAACTGCTCTCAGAAATTGTGAATGCTGATCGTACCAAGTCGGCGCCGATTGGAATCCGCCATTGTACCAGTCTTGGATGGATCTGACATTAAGGAGAATCCCTATTTTGACAAGCCAAAGCTTCATTAATCCAAAGACGCCGAGCTTCTTAACTCGAGTTTGAATCGTTTGAATGTCGTATTGCTCAACTGCCTGTTTATCTTTTAAGGTAATCGCTTTTTCAATATCCTTGGTGCTATACATCCCGTCAGAGTTTGTATTCACGCCCATTAGCATCCAAGACGTAACTGGCAGTTCATACGCAGCATTTGGATGGAAATTAGCCGCAGTATGAATCACCTGTGTCGTTGGCACGCTCAGGCCGAAACCAGCAACAATCAAAAGAAAAGGCACAGTCAACTTAGTAGTTCTTAGAAGTTTTCGATGCCACAGGATCACAACGATGATGAAAAGTGCTGGCAAGAGAACAATCAAATTTGGTTTTAGCAATTGACCGACTAAGACAAGCATCGTCAAGCCGATGCCAGCACAAATTCGTTGCAGGTTACTCTTGATTCGCCATCGCCATAAGATCCGAAAAATCATGAGTAAAATGAGCATAGAAGGCAGATCGGAATAAAAGACCTGTAAATAGTAAGTGTACGCGAAGGGACTTAAGACTAGGAATGTAAAGCCGCCTAACACGATGCTATTGCGCTCGCTCAATTGTTTCAAAGTTACTAAGGTCATGATGATAAATGTATCTAACAAAGTGATGGTCAATATATGACTCGCAGCGTTCGTTGACATCCCCACCAAGCTCGTCAACCTGAACCAAAGCGAGAGCAAGTAGGTCAGCGAAACATTGTTGGGATAACGCCAGAAGTAAGTCGTGTTCCAAATGTTGTGGCCTGCCGCCATTTGATCAGCCTGTGACAAAATTCGGTACGGATCATGGTAAATCGTGTCTGGCAGAAAGATCAGAATCAAAACTTGCCCCACGAGCATCAGGGTTAAGCCAATTCCGATCATTATCCTCATCTGCCTAGCAGTCAATCGATTAACCAACGGACCTAAGTTGTGTGCAGCTGCGAAAGTAACGACACTGATGAGCAGAACAACGACACCCCACAAAACAGCACCAGATTTCATTAAATTGCCGCAAATGCCGATAATCAGACAAATTGCTAGGAAAACTGCCATCCATGAATGTTTAGCCATTTTTGTCATTTTTATCACTTCTAATCTAAGCGGGTTTGAATCGTATACCGTGGTCGTCCTTTGACTTCAGTCATCATTTTACCAATATACTCGCCGATGACGCCCAGACTCATCATCTGCAAACCGCCTAGAAACCATAAGGAAACCATCAATGATGACCACCCATGAACGGTCAATCCAAGGACTTTCACGATGATTGAGTAAACTGACATGCCAAAAGCCAGCATCACAGCAAGTGTCCCAAGCAGAAGAATTAACCGCACTGGCGCAATGGTGAGTGAGGTAATGCCGTCCCAAGCGAAAGCAAGCATTTTTTTAAGCGGATACTTCGACTCCCCGGCGAGCCGCGGGGTGCGTCTATAATAGACTTTTGCTGTTTGAAAGCCAAGCTTCGGGATCAATCCGCGAATGAACATGTTTCGCTCAGGATAAGTGAGTAACGTCTGCGCCGCTCGTTTGGACATTAGACGAAAGTCAGCATGATTGGGTACCATCTGAACACCTAGTAGTCTGAGCAGTTTGTAATAGCCTTGTGCTGTCGTACGTTTAAACCAGCTATCAGTTTCACGATGGGTGCGCACACCATAGACAATATCTGCACCGGCACTGTATGCCTGAACCATCTCCATGATCTTCTCAGGATCATCTTGCAAGTCAGCATCAATGGTAATGGTCATGTTTGTGGTCTTAATCACTTCCGTCAACCCAGCGATGAGTGCAGCTTGATGCCCAAAATTGCGTGAAAAACGTAATCCGCGGATTTTTGAGTGCTGCTTATGGAAACTTTCAATGATTGACCAAGTGTTGTCCGATGATCCGTCATCCACAATCAGTATATCTGAATCTTCGGAAAGGAAATTTTGGGTAACCACCTCTCGTTCAATTGACCATAATCTCGGCACAGTGTCTTTTAGCACTTCTTGTTCATTATAGGCTGGTATCACAATTGTTAACTTTTGCATGCTACTTATCCTCCCTTTGCGGACGAAATGCTGAACGTTGTGCTGTCTGTTTGACAATCAAAGCATCAATGTATCTTGCTTGCGGCAACATAACGAACCAAAGACCATTTGCGAGTAACAAGCTACCAAGAATATCAGAAGCAAAATGATCGCGCAGATAAATCCGACTGGTAGCGACCATGCCAATCCAGATCATACTGAGTAAGATTGCCACAAATTGATTTTCTTGTTCTTTAATTTTTGGCAGCATCAGCATTAACAGACTCAGCATCAGTACCATTGAGCACATGACGTGACCGCTTGGAAAACTAAAACCTGTGTCAGCAACAAGTTGATGTATCGGTCGCGGACGTTGAACCAGCAACTTAATTAGTAAGAGAAGGCCTGATCCAAGTAATTGACACGCGCCAATCCAGATGCTGTCGGATCGTCTTCCCTTGACCCATAGATAGCCGCAGATCGCGGCGGTCAAACTGATCACAACAGGCGGGCTGCCCAACAGCGCCACTACTTCAAAGATATGGGTATCCATTTGAGTGTCATATTTGATGATGCCCTGAACACTGCGATCCAGCTCACCGACCCACGCTGCCTGCATCACAACAGACCAAGTTAGCAAGGCAAACAGCAGTAATAATCCACCGCCCAAGAAATAGTCTTTTTTAATGTTCATCTGCAGTCATCCCCCGTTTTCGTATGGCCATCACGATCATCGGGAACAAGGAAATGCCGATAATTGCAAGCATGATGAGTTCAAAATGTGCTTTAATGAATGGCACATTTCCAAACAGGTACCCCGCGCCAGTGGCCAGTGTCACCCAGCTAAAGCCGCCAAGAATGTTGTAAATGGCAAAATCTCGATAATGCATTTTCCCGATCCCAGCTGTGAAAGGGACAAAGGTTCGCACGATCGGTATCAATCGGCCTAAGAAAATCGCAATATGACCGTACTTTTTGAAGAATGTTTGACTGCGTTGAAGATACGCTGGTTTCATAACTCGTTTAAACTTTTGGCTGGTGGTCAAGTAAGCGCCAAAATGTTCGCCAATTTCAAAATTCAAGGCATCGCCGAGGACTGCAGCGCCAGTCAAAAGTCCGACTAACAACCCGTAGTTAATGGCGCCATTACCTAACGCCGCTAGTGAGCCACAAAGGAAAAGTAGCGAGTCGCCGGGTAAGAATGGGAATATGACAACGCCAGTCTCGATAAAGATAACGCCAAACAAAATGACGTCAATCCAATTACCGGTGTGGGCTATTAATGACGGTATCAGCTGATTAAGATTGGGGATAAAGCTTGTGAGTAAAAGCAATGCCATTTGAAATGCCCCCTTTGGTTGGTGTTTGCTAACAGCATCTAGCTTAATCGTCTAATCGGTTCATCACTACCTAGACAAAATAAATCATTTCTAAATTTTTTTAGTTTTCTCCATGCTATTGCCGAGAATAGCGACATCTTTCCTTAATTTTTTGACGCAAATCGTTTTGCCAATCACGCAAAAACGCCATCTTTTTGCAGATGGCGTTTCAGCTTTCATTCAATTGATGCCGTTCCTTCGTTGTTGCCAGCGGCAGGATAAGTTCGGCAATCGTTCCATGAGGTTGGTTGTCTCGCAACTTGATTCTGCCATTGTTGATCGTGGCGAGCTGGTTAGCAATAGCGAGCCCAAGGCCAGTTCCGGGAACCGTGCCCCGGACGTTAGCACTACGATAAAAGCGCTCAAAGACATGGCTTTTGTCTTCTGCACTAATCCCCGCGCCTTGATCAAGTACTGCCAATACAGCATTGCCATCATCATCGCGCGTCAAATTCACCGCAATGATTGTATCAGCCGGTGAATATTTAGCAGCATTCGTGACAAAGTTATCCAAAATCTGCTCAATAGCCGACTCATTACTTTCTACAGACATATTAGGCGTCACGTGTACCTCAATGGTTTGAGAAAAAGCACTGGCCAATTTTTCAGCTAAGTGTTGAACCGTTTCACTCAGATTTAACAAATGCGTATCAAGCGTTAACCTGTCAGCGCGTGATAGCTGCAGCAATTCTTCAATCAACTGTTGCATCTGTCTGGATTCTTCAGTGATATAGTTGACTGATTTGAGCACAATTTCAGGATGCGCCCGCCCATGCCGCTCAATCAGTTGCGCGTGACTGCGAATCGTCGCAATCGGTGTCCGCAGTTCGTGGGCCGCGTTCATGATAAACAACTTTTGCTGTTCTTGCCGATCATGCAGTTGTTTCAAAAGGTCATTGAAGTCCTTTGCCAGATCAGTAACCTCCGTCGGTTTATCTGGCACAGGCAACATCACCACACCAGTCTTTGCGTGCTCCGCTGCATGCTTGGTGCTTTGCGACAGGTCACTCAATGGACCGGTCAGGCGATGTGCCAGTCGTCGAATAAAGATCGGACTGACGACTAAGGCAAGTACCAAAACGATCATCGTGACAACCAAAACTCTGATCAGGACTGCCAGATAACTGTTCATGCTCTGCCAGATCTCATAACGGATACCTTTAGCATGAACCTCTTGGTAGTAGAACAATCCTTGATTCGCTTGATATCGCAACTGCGTCAAAAACGGAAATGATTTCGCCAATTGAACTTTTTTAGTCGCAGGCGAGTAATAATTTTTCACCTTCGCATCTTGGCGCATATTATGAACATGAACATAAGTTGAGCTCGTATCTAACGTGCTGTTTTTGCGCCAATTTTCCCAGTCATCATCACCGTCAATCACAGTCTGCTTGAGGCTTGCAGCAATATGATCTGTTGACAATACCACTTGCTCATAAAGCTGATGGCCAACTGCCGCCACGATAAGCAGACCTAGCGCAAGGGTCAGCGTGGCCACCATACTGACTAACGACCGCTGCATGATCGCAGCACTTGATTGATTCTGCTTTCTCTTTTTCAATCAATCATCGCCTCACTAAATGGATGCAACATTAGCCGAGAGCATATAGCCGACGCCGCGAACAGTATGAATGAGTTTCTTGCTACCTGAATGATCATCAATTTTATGACGTAAGTTTCTGATATAGACATCCAATATATTAGGTTGACCGTCAAAGTCGGTTCCCCAGACGGCATCAAGCAAGTCATCCCTCGAACAAGCTTCGTCCTGATGGGCAACAAGTTCGACAAGCAACTCATATTCGCGCTGTGTCAATGGCATAATCACCTCACCGCGCTGAACGCGTTTGTTATCCGTATCCACCAGCAGATCATCGACTTGAAAAATAGTCGCTGGTGAGACAGCCTGCCGATTGTGACGCAAGGCGACTTCGACACGAGCAACCAGTTCCTCCATTTCAAAAGGCTTGGTGATGTAATCATCGGCCCCGCCAGTCAGTCCAGCCACCTTGTCGCCGATGTAGTCACGAGCCGTCAACATAATAATAGGCACTTGGCTGGATTGTCTGATTTTCCGCAAAACACTAAACCCGTCTAGTTTAGGCAGCATCCAATCCAAAATAATGACATTGATTTTACCTTCATTGTTCTTAAACAGCGTCAATGCCTCCGCGCCGTCTTTTGCCCAAATAACTGACATATTCTCTAACTCGAACTCTGTTGTTAATGAATCTGCCAATGCAGCTTCGTCTTCCACTAGAAGCAATGTTGATTTCAACTGATTTCCTCCTAACGCGGTCATTTGAATTATAAGCGCAAGTACAGGAGAATTGACACTGCTTTTTCTATAACCAAAAACTACCATCAATTTTGCTTTTGGTTCATAGTTTTTCTAGCAGCCTTAGAGAAGGTGCCACAGCGAAGAGAGCACGAATTTACGATAAAACGTGCACTCGCAAAAGGACCGTCAATCCCTTATCCCGAAAGAAGTTGACGGCCCTTAGTCTGCGTTAAAGTGTCGAATAATATTTTTGTAAAGAACTCCTCAAAATCACCAAGCCCTAAATTTCGCTCACTGCGCTCTCACTAATCAAGTGCACCTCATGTTCATCATGCTTCAACTCAGGCCAATATTCCCGATTGGCCTCGATGAGATCATCCAAGACTTCCTTCGCCACTTGGGCGCTTGGTAAGGTTTTGGATAAGGTCAAGGCTTGCCACAGTTCTTGATAATCATGATTGATCCATGCATCAACGACTAGTTTTTCGACCATGGCTTGGTTGAGAATCATCCCCCGTTGAAACATCGGGATTTTGCCTTGCGTCAGCGGCTCGGCACCATCTTTGCCAACGATGCACGGTACTTCGACCATAATGTCGTCGTCGATATTGGCCACCGCACCGTTATTTTCCACGATTAGCAACATGCGTTCATGCGTGTTGAAGGCAATGGCACAGGCAAGATCGACGATGAAAGAGGCGTGGCTGTCGATCGGGAAGGAGCCAACGTCACTGGTACCGGTATCGATAATTTTCTGGGCGGCACTGAAGACGCGCTTTTCACGGCCATCTTCGACTTCATTGGCGCGCGTATAGTCAGGATCAGAGTGAGCCACCACGTAATCCGGATAGAGATAATACTTTAGATACGTGTTCGGTAGATAATGCGGATCAACTGCCAACAAATCCTGCGCCTTTTTGTGAGTTGCTTGCCAGCTGGCATCCATGTGCTGGGTGTCGACTTCGATCTGGGTCAAGTAGCCATGATGAGCCACATAATCCCGAATCTGCGGCAAATATTCATTGCCCGCTTTGTCCTTAATGCTGGTCCACCAGCCAAAATGATTCATCCCAAAGTAACGGACTTCCAGATCTTTTGGCTGCAAGCCGATGATCTGTGACATCCGCCGCTGGGTACCAACAGGCATGTCGCAAATATTGAGAATCTTGGCGTCAGGCCGCAATCGCCGACATGCCTCGGCTACGATGGACGCTGGGTTTGAGTAATTGAGCATCCAGCAATCTGGCGAATACTTTTCCATAAAATCAATCAGTTCGATAATATCGCCAATACTGCGCATCCCGTAGGCAATACCGCCAGGGCCGCAAGTTTCTTGACCGACCACGTGATGTTTAAGTGGAATCTTTTCATCTTGCTCACGCATCTTATAGCCGCCGGAACGAATGTGGGCAAAACAGAAATCAACATCAGTGAAGGCGGTCTGCGGATCAGTGGTCCAAGTGAAGTCAATCGCCGGGGCCTTTTCTTTTAGCTCAATAGCAATTGCCTCAGCAATCGTCGCCTGTCGCTCTTCGTCGAGATCATAAAGTTTCAATGCTCGCAGTGGAAAACGTTCCGCATTTTCCAGTAGCATCATCACGATCCCTGCTGTGTACGTACTGCCGCCACCTGCAATGACAATGGAAAATTGTTTATTCTGATTCATTATATTGTCCCCCTAAACGCGCTCACTGCCACTTACACTTCGATTTCTAAACGGGCTGGTTCACGCTCTTTCTACTCAACTTCTGCCGCATCAAAGCCTAATGCTTCATCCACCGCCGCGCGAACTTTCGTAACGGCAAGGCCATAAACAACATGCACATTGTTGCCTTTTTTGATGACACCACTGGCACCGGTTTCATTTTTTAAGACTGTTTCGTTTACCAATTCCGGATTCTTCAAAACAGTTCTTAAGCGTGTGTAGCAGTTCGTGACACTTTCAAAATTGTCGGCACCGCCTAGCGCCTCAATAATCGTTGCCACCGGTACTTCCGTCGCACCTTTAGGAACACTGACCGGCGGAGCTTGTTTCTTTTCTTGATACTCGGCTTTGCTGTAAAGCTTAGTCTCTTCTGCATCAGCTTCACGGCCAATCGTTTTCAAATTGAACCTGCCGATTAAGAATCTGAAGCTGAAGTAATAGATAAAGAAGAACATGATGCCGACAACGATATACATTGGCCAATGGGTTTTACCGACCCCCAGCGGCACATTGTAGAGCAGAAAATCAAGGAAGCCATTCGGACCAATCGCCCGAACGTTCAGAAGGTTCAAAACCACCATGCTTAACCCGCTTAAGGCTGCATGAACAACAAACAGCAATGGTGCGATGAACATGAAGGAAAATTCAATCGGTTCCGTGACCCCTGCTAAAAAGGAGGTCACAACGGCTGGAATCAAAATGGCTTTCACTTTGTTCTTGTTTTCAGGTTTTGCCATTTGATACATTGCCAAGCAAGCACCGATCAGACCAAACATTTTTGAGATGCCTCGCGCGTCCCAGATAACCGAACGTGACAACAGATGAATATTGGGGTTAGCCATTTCGGCGTAGTAGATGTTCCGTGCGCCTTCAAAAATGTGCCCGCCGATTTCTTCAACCCCACCAAGCGAGGTATATAGGAATGGCGTATAGATAAGGTGATGTAAACCAGTTGGAATGAGTAACCGCTCAAGCGACCCATACAGGAAAAGGCCGAAGTTGCCGGTTTGATTAATCACGTGCCCCAGACTGGAAATGCCCATTTGAATAAACGGCCAGACATACGTCAGCAAGACTGCTAACATGACAGTAACTGGAATCAAAACAATGAAGACAAACCGGCTGCCACCATAAATTTAAAAGGCACTGCGAAATTCAGTATCCACAAATTTGTTATGAATGAAGCCAACCGTTAACCCTAAAATAATACCTAGAAAGACCCCCATATCGAGAATTTGAACGCCAAGAACCGATGCTTGACCGGTACCTTGAAGATTCTCGGCCTTCGATAAAATCCCGCGCAGTTCCATAAACTTGTTCATCGCGTTAATGAAGACCAAGAATGTCAGCAGCGCCGTAAACCCAGCCTCTGCCTTCTTCTTCTTCGCTAACCCAACAGCCAAGCCCACACAGAAAATCACCCCAAGGTTGGTTAAAATTGACACCAACGATCCGGACAAAATCAAGCCGAAGCCTTTTGTCACCGGATTATTCATGAACGGCACCACTTCAAGCAGCTTCTGATTGGTAAAGATGTTCCCAATCGCAATCAGAATCCCCGCAATCGGCAGGATCAGCACGGGCACGAACATGGCCTTGGAAAAGCGCTGCAAACCGTCCATAACCTTCTGTTTCATCTTTGTCACCTCTTCTAGTAATAGCAAAATATTTTCTTGTTGATCTAAACATAACAGACAAGTTTTATCGTGAAAACCCTTTCAAGACAACAAGAAACGTGTTCCGCTGATTCGGAACACGTTTCTTGTTGGGTGGCTGTTTTGGTTTGTCTTTAGCTGCTAGCACAAAAGTGGTGCTACTAAGCATAGAAACTATTCATCTTCGTTTGGCAGTTATAAATTTTAGTTCTAACCGCTTGTGTTGTAACCCGTCTGACTATTGCTCACGCCGTTTACGCCAAATCATCAAGCCGCCAATCAGCAAAAGCATGCCCACGCCTGCCAAACTTAGCCATTGAATGACCTTATCGCCAGTTTGTGGCATATCTGCTTGCATTTTCTGATGCCGGCCGTTTTTATCAGCTGGTAACGGTTTGGTCGGTGGGGTTTTGCTGCTTGGATCTGTCTGTGATCGTTTGACGAGCGCTTTTTGTGCAGTAAGTACGGCCTTCGTGGCGTGATCCACCATAACTTGGGTCGGCTCGTCAAGCGTCAGAACGTCTTTTGCAGCATCAATCGCTGCTTGCAAGTCCCGCCATGAAGCATCGGTATAAGTTTTCGCATCAAGTTTCGCCGCAGCAGTCAAAGCAGCCTGAAGTGCTTTCGTATCAGCAGTTTTTACCAGCCCATCAATGGCTGCCACCAACGCTGTATTAGCATCATCCACTGTCTGCTGGTCAGTCGCTAAATCGGCGATGACTGCTTTTGCTTCCGTCAGTGCTTGCGTTAAGGTCGCGAAACTTGCTTTCGTGTAATCCTTCGCCTTCAAATTTCCTGCAGTTTTGATAGTCGCAGCTAAGGTAGTACGGTCAACTGGTACATCGAGCTTAAAGGTGACCGCTCGACTGGCGCCTGCCAAATCAGCCGGATTAAAGGTCAAAACATGGCCGTTCGTTGAAAAGAGCGCCTCCGTCTTTCCTTGAAGATGAACTGGGTAGTTAAAGCTGAAGTTGATTAGGTTACCGGTTTGACTTGGTTCGGCAGCCGTCAGCTGATAAACACTGTTGCCAAGTGCTTTGATGATGACCGCGGCCGGCTGATCAATTGAAACAAGGCCATCCAGTTGATCGGCCTTGGTCCAAACATTGGCCATCACCTGATCTTTTGTCTTGATTGCTTGCAACTCGCCAGTATTTGCGAGAACCGTATAGTCTGGTGACTTCGCTAGCTGGGCGACTTTTGTATCCGTCGCATTTGGCACAGTGACATATTCATAAGATCCATTTTTAACGGTTGCGCCATGCATGGCTGCCAACGTTGCATAAGTATGCTTATAAACCGTGTCGGATGGGAAGTACCCATTAATATCTTTGTAAGTGCCTGTCCGCGTCGCCTGATTGATCGTAACGGGCGCATTGCCTTTTGCGATAATATAGCCAACATTATTTTCAGGATCGGCGGTGTTGATATTTGCCCACCGGCTGACTGTCTTTTGGTTCGTATATACCTGACCATCCACCGTCATCTGGGTCGTTGCCGGATTGATTTGTCGCTGGTCAATAATGGTTTCGATATCAGCGGCAGTTGTCCCGTTAATATTGGCACCGAGATTGATGATCTGGTCATCCAGCAAAAACCACGATTTCATCGCCTGCAGGTTCTGACCTTCATTGACTTTATTCAATGCCATGCCAACGCTGGCGGTGGTCCCATCAGTCGCGCCACCAACCCAAGCTTGTGGACTTTTTGAAGACGACTTCGCACCATCCGGCAGTGACACCGTGTCAACTGTCGTTCCGGGAAGGCGGTACGGATCAACCGTTGCCCAGTAGCCTTCACCGAATTGATTCAAATCATTGTTATACAGATAAACCATCCCGTCAGCCGTATGCCAAGCATGGCTATTTTCGGTATTACCGTATTCAAAATTGGCAATTCGATTGGAGTACATCGCGATGCCAACCGCGTGCGTCGGCGTTTTTTGCATGACCCGATCCATCGCCCCATAAATATTCAGCGAACTGACGTCATCTTTCTGAGCTGTTGCCTGATGCAAAGCCGTTTTTAGACCATTTAATGCCGCGTAATCTCGTGGCTTGTCATAGAAATTGTAGCGCTCACCCACCTGTGCAACCCAAGTGGCAACGGCCTGATAAATTTTCTGCTTCAATGTTGCTGGCGTTGCCTTGGCAATTAAGGTCAGATTGGCTAACGTCTCTTTGCCAGTCTCCAACTCCGTGGTTTCCGCATTCGTCCCTGGTGCGCGCGAAATACTACGACCCGAAACCATCGACGGCATGCGTCCATTCACCATCAATTGCAAAAAGCCTTTGTCAATTAAGTTAAAAACGTTCGCGAACTGAACTTCACTAATAGCCCAAGGCGTACCAACGAGGGTCGATGAAACGCGCGCGATGCCTTTAATCATTTCGTTGCCATAACTGCCATTGTATGGAAAAAAGGTGTGTTGAACGAAGGAACCATCTGCATAGATACCATCCTTGGCGGTCACAAGCCCCATCGCTTTAGGTAAATTCTGTTGAACAAGGGCAACCCGCTTGTCATCTTCTAACAACAACCCGCTAGCCAAAACCGAAATCGAAATGTCCGTCAAGTTGGCCCCTGTTGCTGTGTAAGCTGGCCATTGAATATTAGGATCCTTGGCATAACCCAACAATGGTTGCACAAACTTGACCAACTTTTCTGGATCCTGTCGGTGCAAGTCATTGTATAACAGGATCAAAGTATCATCGAGCTGTTGTGCCGAACCGATTTGCCAATCCCACCAATTGCCGGTGGAATAGCTCCCGTTATATTTTTTGGCCGTCTCCATAAAATCAATCGCATCAATGATTGCCTGATACACCTCAGGATTTTGGTACTGTTGGCTCACAGGATTATAGTAACCCAATGTTAACATTTTAATATTGGTAAACATCGAGGTGTAATCCGCCGAGGTCGTGTCCGAACTTTTCTTCGGCCAAAGCCGACTACGATTAGCCCCTCGATCCATCGTCGCCCATAGCGTTTGACTCTGTGCTGCCAAGTCTGTCAAATAAGCCTTAGCATTGGGATCACTCATATCTGGCTTGGTCGCAATCAGGCGGTCACGCCATCTTGCGCGCATCGTCGCATACTCAGCACGATCTGAGGAAGTACTTGTTGCTGTTGCTGCCTTCTCGATAGGCTTAGCCCCTTGCGCAGGAACTTCCGTGGCAACCGGTTCGTCACTAACAGCCTTCAGTATTTCTGAACTCGACGTGGCCGACGATGGTGTTGCGACCGCGCTGGCACTATCATCAGCCGCGTACCCAGTATCCGTCCCGGTCGAAAGCACCATCATTCCCAATAGGCCTACACTTACCAAAAACTTTTTCATGCTCTTCCCCCTGTTAAAATGATTTTCGATGATAGGTGATCATCAATCAAGACGTTGCTCCGTTCAGCTACAGCCGCTAAATCGTTCAACTGCCTAAAATAGCCAACATATAATCTCAGAGAGCTTATCATCGCATAATTGGAAGCGCAATCATCGTGAACTTTTGGTATACACCAGCAATCGTTTTAATATTGACGCGGTGCTTGTAAAAATAAAATAAATTATTTTCCCGACAGAATTTATTAATCCACTTTTTGAATTTCACCAAACGAATCAAAAAAGCTGCACGAAAATCTTCATGCAGCCAGCCTGCCACGTAAAAGTAGGCAGTATATTTAACGATCAGGATGCAAATCCTTGAAAAGGTCGGCTAAATTGGCAAAGTCTTCATAGCGTTCATTCTTTAAATCCTAGAGTGAATGATTTCGTTCCGCCTCGCTGATTAATGTAATACCTCAAACTTAAAGGTTAAATCCATGGCCAGATTTTGCCGACTCGAATAATCACCGAAATATTGGCCCGACAACGACACACTGGTCTTAGCCTGATCATCTAACGTTCCTAGCTCTTGATTCGCTGTTGAATCATCAAGCGGGATTTTATTTGCGGCAAATTTTTCGTTGCCTTTCAAAAATAATCTGGCACTTTCTGAGGCGTTTACTGGATCAGGATCATTAACATGCACTAACTTAATCGATGATTTGGTTGTGGTCTTAACTTGTTGCAAAACCACTTTGACTTTTGTCTTTGAACGATTCTTGATCTCATAGTTGGGTGAGACAATCTGACCTTGATCAACATCAGTCGAACCAAAGGCGAGACTTTTCGGAATCGTCAAATCGATCATATTGTTTGATGCTAAGACATTGATTGAAATCTCTTTTCGAAGCTTACCAATCGCTAATGTTGCCTGATAAGTACCAAATTCAGGCTTTAGGTCCGTTGTGATCACCTTGATTTTCTCGGAGGGGGTCTGCTTATTCTTTTCCCAAGCCTGAGCTTGACTTTGCTTCAAAATAAACGCCGCCAACTGATCGGACGTTTTATTAGCTAGTTGATTAGAATAAGCGGTTATGTTTTTTGCCGTGAGAATAAATTGATCATCCGATTGATCGTCTGTATCTTTAACGACAACTGGAATTGTGTATGTGAAGAACACCTTATTCCCTGAAGTAAGCTTTTCAGAAACTTGCACCTTTACATCTTGAAACCCATCGTGAGCGGTGTCTGGATAGTCAGTTATCCTCTCGAATGTCACCGTTGCTTGCTTGTTTTTATCAATAGCATTTTTGACTTCTTTTTCAATCGCTTCTTTTTTAACAGCTGGTGGGACGACCAACCCTTTAAAAGTCAGTTGGTTAACTTGCAAAGGCCGGTAGCCATTTTTCGTGACTTCAAAAAAGATTTCTTTAGGTTGTTGATAGCGGTTTAAGGAAGTATATGTTGAATCTTGTGTATAGCCAATTTTTCCTTCTGCTTCTTTGGCTTTAAAAATATCGCCGTAATTAACGGACAGCGTACGAGAAGTGCCCCAACGGTTCAAAAAGTCTTGCTTCTTATCGTCGCCGTTCGCTTTAATGACCATCGTTGGCGTACTTTTATCAAGCACTAACTCGGTATGCTGATTCATGCTATACAAAGCAGTCTCAACATAAAACTTTCCGGGAAACGAGGAATGAATGGCTTCGTTATCGGTTGACTTCCCCGAAGTCGCGATAATTTTCGGGTTACCATTTTCCTCAATCAAAGCGAACACACCAGCTGAATCACGAGGGCCATATTCATATCCTCGTAAGACAATGGCGTTCCCATACTTTGCTTCAACTGGACTAATAGAAGTGACTGTTCCGCCCATGGACGCAAAGACGAGTTCAACGGATGCTTTAAAGAGCTTATCTATTCGGTCATCTTTGAGCGCTTTTTTAACTTCATCAGGATTGCTCGACCCGACTCTGCCGTCACTGTATGGCACATCACTGCCATCAGTGTCTGTCGCCGACACCATCATCCTTGAACGATTTTCTGTGTTCCACTTTTCACCAAGTTTATAAAAAGCTTCCTGTGTTTTAAGTTTGCCCGGCTTGGCGATCACGGTTACTGGCACTTCATAAGGATAACTGACTTTTTTGCCACTCGATAAGGTTTGTGACACAAGCACTTTAGCCGTCTTTTCACCTGCAGTATCCACATCAGGATACTCCGAAAATTTTTCAATGGTGATGTTTGAATTACCTTTAGTGTCAATAGTATTTTGCAGTTGTTGCGCAATTGTACTTTGCGAATCTTTTTGAGTGACTGAGATCTTTTTAGAACTTAATTGATTGATGGCTAATGGCTTGTACCCATTTTTTGTCACCTCAAAAAAGATTTCTTTAGGCTGTTGATAGGTGTCTAAAGAAGTGTAGTTTGAAGCTTGCGTATAGCCAATTTTCCCCTCCGCTTCTTTTGCCTTGAAAACATCCCCATAATTGACCGACATCGCACGGGCACTCCCCCACCGATCCAAAAAATCCTGTTTCTTTTCATCGCCGTTGGCAGTGATCACCTTTGTCGGGTTTTGATCCGCAAGGGATAAGTCGTTAACATTATTCATGCTAAACAAAGCAGTTTCAACATAAAACTTTCCAGGAAATTCTTGATGAATTTTGTCATTGTCGTTAACTGCACCGGAAGTGGCAATGATTTTAGGACTGCCATCCTCTTCAATTAGGGCAAACGCTCCTGCGGCATCTCTTATTGACTCAACCCCATTTTGAGCTTCAAACCCCCGTAGAACAACGGTATTCCCATAGCTTGAGGTGGCTTTACCAGGCGAATCTATGCGCCCGCCCGATGACTTAAAAAACAGGCCAACTGGCGAATCAATATTGGCATCTATTCTGCCATTTTTAATTCTCTTTGAAAGCTCATCTGGGATGGTCGCCCCAATCCTGCTGTCACTGTAATTAACAGGGCTACCATCGGCATCTGTCGCCGACACCATCATCCTTGAACGACTTGCTGTATTCCACTTTTCACCTAAAACATATTTAGCGTTGCGCGCTAGAAGAAAGCCAAGTGGTATTTTCATTTCCATAGATTCGCTGAATTCAGTTTCAATTGCCGGATATCCATTTGAATTCTCAGTATAATATTGAAAACTGGATATGCTTCCCATTCTCAAATCAAATTTCCAAGCTAATTTATATTTAACGGAAATACTAACTTTAGAATTAGTGCCGAAGCCTCTTTTGAGTCGTATAGTCGATTTATTCACTACCTTAGCTGATAATGTCTCCGGATCACTAGATTTTACTTCGACAATCTCTCTCGCAACCTGGCCGACTTCAATAACAAGATTGCCGCTTACTCTCTCTTCTTTAAAAGTTGGCGATGGTTTTAATGACACTTCTACTTCTTCCCCCGCTTTACTCCCAACCTTTGTCGCTTTAAGTCGCTTGATAAAATCTTTCCATTGCGCCTCGGTTTTACTTCTCACGAGATTTGGATAAGATCGGGCCGCCTCTACTGGACGCGGGAATGCCACAGAAGTTATAACAAGGGCAATGACTAGCAATAGATTCAAAATTTTCTTCATTTGCTTTACTCCTTAAAAAATCAGCGTTATACCAAATTTTTTCGATGACTGGTATGACGCTGATTCTCATATTGCTAAGGTTCGACTTTTTTGGTGGCATTGCTGGCAGTTCCCTGATTGCCATCTTCTCCTTGATATTTCCTTGTCCAGTACACAAAAATTGCACCGGAAAGGCACAGTAACCCCAACATCAAGAATACCTGCGCTTGCGCGGCATCTGCCCCCAGTTCGGGCATCTCCTGCCTTATTTTGTCATTAGGTTCCTTGCGCTGAACAATCGGACTTTTGCCGGCATCGTTTTTGTCAGTCACATCAACTGGCTGGTTGCCAATGATACCCTCCACCTCAATACTTGCATTGGTTTCCGCAAGGCCTATATGCGGTGGCATATTCATAAAGAAAAACAAGGCCATCAAGAAGAAACTAAGCTGTCCTTTCTTCATCATGATCTTTACTGTACTTCGAATTTAAGGACTAATTTATAATTTGCTTTAACTGTCTCTTTGGTGAAGTCAAAACCCTTTTTGACACTTCCAGCCAAAGTAAACTGGATTTTCCCGTTTTGGCTTGTGATCGTACCAATCTCAGTAGGAAAAGAAGGTACTTTTTGTTTGTCAGTTGAACGCAAAGCAACCTTTTTGCCGTCTGAGTTTAAATTTAGATCCAAGCGACCCTCTAATTTATTAGCATTATCGCCATCAGTAAAATCATTAATGGAAACTTTGACGCCTTTGGCTGATAGATTCTGGATTTCATAATTCGGTGAAATAATACCTTCACTGACGTCGGTTTGACTAAACAAAACTTTTGAGGGAATTTTGACATCGACCCATGCTTTATGATCTTTTTTAGGCGTTGGTTTAGCCGGATCAGGTAGTTTGGTAGGATCAAATGGTTCAAACGTTCCTTCAGCCGAAATCGTTGCACTATCTGTTTTCTTCACTTCTAGCGTGTTAGTAGCAGCATGAGGATCATTTTGGCCATTTTCGTAAGCGTACACTTGGGTTGATCCAAGCAGTGATGCCCCTATAGCTAATACACCGCATAGTGTCAGAAGTTTTGTCTTTTTCATTTTTGTTCCTCCATTAGTTTGCTTTTATTGATAACTAGCAGACTAGTTATTCACTGATAATTGACCGACAACTGCGGTTTCACCGATTTTTGTTGAAGAATCGGCAAGTTCATAATAGGTAACGGTGCTTTGTGTCTTATAAACGCCTCTTTTAAGGTTGGCTTTCAATTCACCAGCCTCAACATATTGTTTGGGCTTAATTAAACCGGAATCGTAAATGACTTTGTTCTGTCCTTCTAATCGTGTTTGCACCCGAATACCGTACTGGTTGCTCGCAGGATTCAAGATATTGACCGTCCCGACTTCATTTGCGGCATTGAAAACCATATTCGTATCAAGCTTTAAATGAAATTTGCTTTTGTCGGCTTTTTCTTGCAGATATTCTTTGAGTTCTTCATCCGTCATATTCTTCACGAAGGAAGTGTCTTCAGCACCACCTCCATTTGCAACAACATTGGGAACGCTTCTATGCAAGTACACGTAGCTTCCAATGCTGACAATGCCAACTAATAAAAGTAGTAAGCATACCAGTTTCAATTTTTTGTTTTTTCGCATGCAAATTTTCAACCTTCCCAATTGAATTCCAAATCGAAACGGTGTTATAATGCACCCAATATTAGCGATTTCTAACAATGAAAGTTAGTATAATCTAATTTACCGCCTAGTTGAAGTTCACTTTTTGCCTAACGTTAGGCAAAGAAGGAGAGTTTATGGAAGAACTTTTAGAAAGCAATTTGCTTAGACACTTTCGGATTGTTCGCTTTTTACTTGGCCGAGAATGGGTGACAATTGGCGAACTCGCTCATACATTGCGTATTCCATCCAGAACGATTCGCCAAAGCATCGGGGAAATTAATCAATACATTAATCCCGCTAAAATTGAAAGTAGTCAGAAATTTGGTATCCGATTGACCTATGACGCTCAACTTAATTCTTTTTATATCTACGCATCGATCTATAAACAATCGGCGCACTTTTTAATTATCGAAAATATTTGTATCCATCGATATGCAACGCTGGCTGTTTTAGCCGAAAAACTTTTCATTAGTCAGTCAACCTTAAAAAGGAAGATAGCGGTCATCAATCAAACTTTGGAAAAATACGGTTTTTGGATTGATACCAAGTCAGTGGACATGGTCGGCGATGAGAGAAAGATTCGCTTTTTTTATTATTGCTATTTGCTTGAAAAATATGATGTCCTTGATCTTGTCGCGCCTGAGCAGGAACTTCGGGTCATAGATGAGCTTATTTCGGAGTTTTTCGCCCAGTTCCCGTCTTTACAGAGCCCCGATCGGCAGGTCTTTTCCTACTTGAATAAACTTCGGACGATGCTGTTCATCAGTTTTAAAAGGCTTAAAAAAGGGCGCCGCTTAGCTGGTCACAATCAAATCGACGAACAGTATTCCCTTTTACTTTCAGAAAAGTTAAGTAAAAAAATAGCGGTCTGCTATCACATTGACTGCACCAAAGACGTTCTTCATCAGTTATTCTTTTTATTCTTCAACCGAAGATATGCTTGGTCCGCTAATGATCTTCAAAAAAAAGCTGAACACGATGAAGCCATCGCAAAAGTCCGTCGTACTTTGCTGGCGTTTTTCGCGAAGATCGAAAAAAGTGAACAACTGGTTCTAATTAACAAAGATGAGCTTTTGTTGCTGCTTTACAACGCAACGAGCTACACCTGGACTTCAGCTAAAATCTTGCATAACCCTAGCGAAGACTTCTTTGTCAATCTAAATCATTACCATGAAGGATTTGCCCGCCGCATCAAAAAAGAATTGGTCGCTTGTTTAAACAGAGAACAGCTCGACATCTACCTGGATGATTCGGTGATCAATCAATTACTGTTTATGCTCGTTACCGCTTGGAAAGGCTTGATGGATCAGCTAGAAGCGAGCGCCCCACGAGTAAAGGCGGGGATTTTCTTTAACACTAGTTTTGAACACAGTCAGTTTTTGCTGAACGACATTTCATATCATCTAAAATCTCGGCTTGATATGACACTGATCACTGCCAAAACGATCAGCGAGTTGCGCCAACAATGTCAACATGTTGATATGCTGATTACTAATCTATCTATGCTGCCATCACCTGACTGCCATATTGTTTCGATCCAAGCAAACCTCACGCCAAAAGATTTCGAAAACATTCTCTCCGTCTATAGCGAGATTGTGAACGCCAACGTCACAGCCTCTTGACACAGTAAGGAAAGTGACTACGATTTATCAACGTAAAAAAGTCAGAGCACGGTCCGGATTTCGGAGCGCGCTCTGGCTTTTAACATGTCTTAACCTTCTCGTCATTATATCTGCTAATAAAACCAGACATCAACAACGCCTAGCTCAATCCAGCTTCTCAACTTCTCCAATCACCAATTCAAACGCCGCCAACATCCGTGGATAAAACAGCGAAGCACGTTGGTTGAGATCGTCTAAGGGAAACTCATCCGGGACGGTCAGCGTCCAGTCGGCTATTTTAGCCAATGTGCTTTCTGGGTTGCCAGTAAACGCTACAATTGGGATCGGCAAACTGCTGACCAATCTCGCCTTATCTAAGACACTCTGCGTTTCGCCAGACTTAGAAACGACTAGGAACAAGCCGAGATCTTCCAAATAGTTTTCCAAAAGCGCTGCCGAGTCTCCTGGCGTCGAGAAAAAGCAACGCTTACCAAGAATTTGAAACTTTTTAAACATATAATTTCCAATCACACCGGAAAACCCTGCCGCATAAACGTACAGGTAACGATCTTCAACGGCGGCGATACGCTGGGCAACGGTCTTGATGGTGCTTAGATCGTTGTGACTGGTCATCGCCGTCAACAACTGATCCTGCTGGTCGCTCGCCGCTGTTCCCATGCTATCGTGCCGCAACATCGTCATAAGCTTATATTGTAACTCGACAAAGCCGCGATACCCCATTTTGTGCGCCAACCGCATGACTGTTGTCGCCGATGTATAGTTTGCTTTCGCCACACCGCGAACGCCCATGTCCAATACACGATCAATATTGGCCACCATGTAGTGCAACACTTCCTGCTCGGTCTCAGAAAGGTTTTTCCCTGAAACTAACTTATCGAATTTCATTACACTCAAAAATCCCTTCTGAAAACGACACAGCCCTTATAAAAAAGCCGCCACCTTGATTACCAGTGGTCGACCTTCTACGTTAGCCAGCATAGGTTAATGTCGTCACGGCATCGCCATGCGTCACCGGCCCTGCTTTGATGGGTGAAAAGTCCTTCACCTTGTCCATGTTGGTAAAAATCACCACAATCGCAGCATCGCGATCCGATGCCTGAATAGCAGCAACATCAACCGTCGACAGCAAATCCCCCGCCTTTACCTGATCTCCGGCGGCAACCTTAGTCTCAAACGGCGTCCCATTCATCTCTACCGTATCAAGTCCCATGTGAACTAACACTTCAAGTCCCGCATCGGATGTAATCCCAATCGCATGTTTTGTCGGGAAAACCGAACTGATCGTCCCCGCAATCGGAGCATAAACTGCTTGTTCTTCTGGCGCAATCGCGTAACCCTCGCCCATCATCTTCTCTGAAAAGACGCCATCGTTAAGCGTATCAAGCGGCATTAATTGGCCTGTCACTGGCGCTGTAAAAACATCACTTTTTTCTTTTTTAAATAGCCCGAACATTCATTGCCATCCCCTTCTGGTTACCAGTCACCATGATCAATTTTTACAGATAACCGCGGTTATTGCAAACGTTTACTTTTAATTGAGGGGTAATTGCTTATTTTAGTGGCTTGGCACGATTTTCTAGTGACAACTATAGTTAACTTGGCACACACTTTAGAATCAACGTTATTGCGATGCTTAGATTCAGCATGCTATATTAGAAACACGGAAGGGAGCTCCGGCCTGTAACGGTACCCCTGACAAAACCGTTGAAGACGGTCGACATTCAGTTGAACAATCGATTAAGACCGTTAAACTCTGTCAAAAGTTTTAGTGACGGTCTTTTTGCTGCCTCAGATTTAAAATCGATATCATTGCGACGCCTTGATCCTGCATGCTATAATGAAGACACAAAAGGGAGCACCGGCCATAACCAGTACTCCCTTGACAAGGCCGCTTAAGACGGCTGGCATTCATTTACAGCCAAAAAGACCGTTAGACTTCAGCCAGAAATCTAGAGACGGTCTTTTTTGCTGTCTAGGATTGCTACCACAATCGTGACGATGAGCGCAATCAATGATAGTATGAAACCACCAAAGACCAGCATCAGCATCAAGGCGTCAGTAACGGACAACTAGGCACCTCCCTTCGTATAGATTTTGATCATCGCGCATAGGCGACCACCTCACAATACGTTGGATTTGCCAACCGTCATTCACTTTCTTGTCTCATCCATTATGCCATACCAAATAGCAAAACGCCTAGAGTCGCAAAGATTCTAGGCGTTTTTTAATTCGTTAAAATGGTGTTTATCTAAAACTACCTGCCATCAAGCTTCACCCTGTACCAGCACATTGCAATGTCTTGTGCGGACACGATTTTGATCCCAGTCAACAAAGTAAATAGACCCAACTGATCCGGTTTGAATCTCACCATTACGAATCACAAAAGTTTCGCTTGCGCCGAACATTGAAGCTCGAATGTGGGCATCCCCATTCAAAACAGTGCCATCGTCACCTTTATAGGCCGGGTTGTCCTGAATGCTATGCAGGAAATCAATATGCTTAGGACCAGGATACTTATAATTCGTATTTTCAGTGAGTTCTCGTGGTACCAACTTATCTAGCTGGCGGCTCATGTCGACTAATAGATACTCGTCGCCATTAAAGTCCCGATCATGCGTAAACTCTTCAAAGATCACCGAACAAGTTGTATGTGGCGATTGAACGACACAAATGCCATTTTGAACACCACTGGCCTTCACAAATTGTTTCACTTGATCAGTCACATTATGAAATGTCACCCGATGGCCATTTGAAGTTAGATCCAACACTTCACTTTTAACTGTCATGCTAACTGTGCCTCCTTGTATGCTGCCATTGCACCCATCATTTCCATCAATTTTGCCCGCCAATCAGGGGCATTAATAATACCGCTTGTGCCGCCAGTTCCATCAGCGCCCAATGCCAATACCTTCTTGACATCTGCGCCAGTGCTGACACCAGCTGCTTGCATGATCAAAATATCAGGATCGACACTGCGAACGGCATCATTGGTCGCTTTAATATAGTCATCATTGCTGATACTTCCGGTCCCAATTAAACTGGTTGGTTCGCAAATCATCATGGTTGGGTGCAGACTCGCAATCGCGCGACTTTCAGAAGGCGTATCGGAACAGACAACTGTCATTAAACCGACCGCTTTAGCACGGGTAATCGTCTTATCCAAAACACCGATTTCCAGCGGATTTTCAGCATGATTCAGCACAACCGCTTCAACATCCGCAGCTTTCAGGGCTTCAGGTAAAACATGGCCCATGCCACGGCCGGGAAGCAGCGGGTCCATGTGCTGTGCCGTGATGATCAAGTGGCTCGTTGCCGCCTTGATCCGTGGCAGATCAATCAGTTGCCCCGTAAATAAACAGTCAAGATGCTTTTCGGCAGCAATCTCATCCGCAATTTTTGCCAGCTTCACGGCATCATCACCATAAAGATACGACTTAGGATTCACAATGAAAAAAGGTTTCTTAACACTTGCCATTCCAACATCACCCTTTCTTGAAAAGATTGAAACTCACAGCGCACCGAGTACCGTTTTCTCTTCAATTTGATGCAACTTAGCCGTATTGAAAACATCAACATAGTGCTCATCCAATGCTTCAACTGCTTTCTGCTCGGCTTCGATCATCTTGAGAACACTTTCATAAGGCTCTGCTTGGGCTGCATGCAAGGCAGTATTAGCCAAGTCAGTGTAGATATTGACCTTAGTGATACCCAATGCCGCGGCCTTGCTTAAATTCTCATCACCAGATGACGACCCACCGTGGAGAACCAATGGCACCGCAACTGCTTGTCGCAATTCACTGAGCCGCTCAAAATTCAGATGTGGTGTTTTGGCACTTTTATATACCCCGTGGGAGGTGCCGATTGATACGGCTAAAGAATCAACATTGGTACGCTTAACAAACTCGACTGCCGCCTCAACCTCGGTATACTGATTGGCGTCATCCGCACTCAAACCAGTGCCGACATGGCCGATTTCTGCTTCAACAACGACCCCACGTTGATGTGCATAATCAACGACATCCTTCGTCACGGCAACGTTTTTATCGAACTTTTCAGCAGAGGCGTCAATCATCACCGACGTAAAGCCATGATCAATGCCATATTTGACCAAGTCTGGTGAGAACCCATGATCTAGATGCAGGACAATCGGAACTTTGGCATGAGCGCCATAGAATTTTCCTAGGATCAAAGCTTCATCAATATCAATATCGGCTTCATGCTTCTGTGCCCATGCCAACAATATCGGCACATTTTTCTTCTCAGCAGCTGCTACATGGGCGCGAGCTGACATTTCATCCCAAAAGTTGAAGTGTGGAATCGCAAAACCACCTTCGCGCGCCGTTAACAACAAGTTTTTTGAAGAAATGAGCATTATTTTTTCTCCTTTCCTGTTTCAATATCCTGCTTGATCTTGTCGTAAACTTTGTCGGCATTAATGCCAGTCAGCAATGGTACCCCATCAATGACTTTCTCTTTAATCGAATCTGGCACCAATGTTGTGGAAACCACGATGTCATAATCATCAATATGATTGACTTCCTCAGCCACTTTGCTTTGGTACAACGTCACGTCTTTTGTAAGTCCTTGATTGTCCAACCAAGTCTTAAGCTTGCCCATGACGACAGTTGAAGTTGCAACACCGGTACCGCAGATAACTAATAACTTTTGTGTCATGATTTTTCTCCTTTTTTGTAAGCACGAGCCGGCCTAACAATCAGGCTGCCTATCACGTTTTCTAGCTACAATGAACTTAGGCTGTAACTTTTTCTTGCTTTTCCCGGACTTTGTTAAGCCAGAATAGTAAACCCAAAGCAACGATGAACAACACGCCGACGCCGAGCCACTGGAACTTTTCACCCATCATGAGATAGATAAAGTTGGTCCACAATCCGCCATCACTCAAGGCTGAGATAGAGTTGTTGCCACCCATATTGAAACTGGCAGCCTTGGCTAGTTTGGTGATCAACGGCGCCGCCCAACTCGCAACATAGAGGCTAATCGCAATATCAACGGTCCCCGCCACCACGGTTCTGAAAATATCGCCTTTAAAAACGGCGGCAAACAATGCGATGAAGAATGGAATCGTTGCTAAATCACCAAACGGTAAGACCTTGTTTCCTGGCAAAACAATGGCCAGTAGTAACGTGATCGGCACTAACAGCAGTGCTGATGACAAAACGGAACCTTGCCCAATGGCCAAAGCACTATCCATCCCGATGTATAACTTGCGACCTGGGAAATGCTTTTTGATCATGTCATTGGCGCCTTCAGAGATGGGCGTTAAGCCTTCCATCAGCAGTGAAACCATGCGCGGCATCAACATCATGACCGCCGCCATGCTGACAGCCAGATTCAGAACCTTATTCAGTGGTTGTTGGGCAAGAAAGCCGATGATTAAACCGATAATGGCGCCGATGACTGTCGTATCACCAAACACACCTAAGCGTTTTTGAATTGTTTCAGCGTCCAGATGGATCTTATTGATGCCAGGAATCCGATCAAACAACCAGTTGAATGGCAACGCGAAGACGTAACCCGGGGCTGACAAACCATGAGGGAAGGAAATGCCTTCCAAGCCGTAATACTTACCGACAGTTGGCGCACTCAGATCAGCGAAGAAGTAAGTGAACATTGTCACCACAACCATCGTGGCAAGCCCCAGCCACATGTTGCCTGTCAGTGTGTACAAAATGGAACCGGCAAACGCGACGTGCCAATAATTCCAAATATCGACATCCAGCGTTTTGGTTAGGCCAAGAATCAACAAAATAATATTCGTACCAACGCCAACAGGAATGGCCATCGCGCCTAATGCTGTGCCATATGCGATCGCTGAAGCTGCTGGCCACCCAACATCAATGCTGCTGAGATGCAAACCATAATTACTGATCATTGACTTTGTTGCTGGTCCTAAACTGGTTGTCAGTAAATTAATCACCAAGTTCAGACCAATAAACCCAATCCCAATTGTCAGTGCGGATTTAAACGCTTTGCCTGGTTTGATTCGCAATGCGAGTCCAAAAAGAAACAATAGTATTGGCAAGAAGACACTCGCCCCTAAATTGACGATCCATTGAAGTACTTGCATTGAAGTTCTCCTCCTTTAAACGCGTTTACAGTCGCAGAAATTTCCAGATAAGCGCGCTTGTTCACGCTCTCTTTAAACAACTGCCTTGCTGCAAAATTTCCCACACGTGCCGTTACAAAACACCCTGTTCCGTCATGAAATGAATGAAGTCATCTGCTGTCTTAATTTTCCTAAAAGCTGTCATTTCTGCATCATCAGCAAACAATCCCATTAATTTCTGCAACATATCCAACTGTTGATGCGCCGTTTTGAGCGCCAGAACAAATAAATAATTAACAGACACAACGTCTGTGGCACTCGCCATTTGCCGAAATTCAACTGGGGTTTTTAAAGAAACAAAACCAATCTGATCATGGATAACCTGATCGGCATCCGTATGCGGAATCGCCACGCCAATACCATCATTTAATTGCAAGCCAGTGGGATAGGTTTGTTCCCGCGCAATAATGGCCTTTTCAAAAGTCGGCACGACAGCTCCCGCCTTTAATAATTGATCCGCAACCGATTTCAATGCTGTGTTGCGATCAGAAAACGTTTGATCAAAAATAATCACGCGATCCGAGAAGAAATGATTCACGCTTGTCTTCTCCATAACATTCACTCCATTTCGAACAATTGATTAGTTGATGCTTCGTCCGCCAACTGTTGCATGATCGGCCGAAGCTTAGCGCCATCGTCGCCGTGAGCAGCAATGGCTAGTACCACGAATTTATCGACAAGATGATCCTCACCTGAGTAAGCAGATCGCCAACGCATGGGTATCGCGGATTTGATCAGCAGCACCCCTGCCTCCGAGACCGCATCAGAGATCAGGTGCAATAAGACAACACCATAGCCGATATACGTTTCTCCTTCGTGCTCCCGTTCCATGATGCGTTGGCGAACCTCTGCTGCCGTCAACTCAGGGACATCTCGCTGAATGTTGGTCGCGATGACTTGAAAAAGATGAGTCTGATCAAATGGCGCGCTCATTTTGATCAACTGCACATTACTCGATTGCTTTAATGGCATGGCGAATCTTCTCCTTATCTAAATTTGACAACACAGCGCTCACTAATACCTTTGGGATTGCTAGTTTGTCATACTGCGAACCTTTTAGATCAATAGTTGAGACGATCAAATCCGTATTTTTAAGTGAGTTCAGATCAATATCGGTGAATAACCCTGTCGCAGTTTGGTCAATCTTTAATTCTCTAAATGTTTTTTCTAGTTTGACTCGGAGCAGTTCCGATGTGCCAATACCGCTGGCGCAAATGACCAACGTTTGAATCTTATGATCCTGCTGTTCCAAAAACCGGGCAAAATACATGACGATAAAACCAATCTCGTTTTCAGAAATTTCAGGTAAGGCAAATTTTTTAGTTGCTTGCTGTGTACCCTCAGCTAAAACCTCGAACAAACTGGCATATTCACGTTTAATATCAGTTAACAACCCATTTGTGACGGCAATATTGTTTTCCAATCGATTAATGAGCGGTGCCACATGACCGGCTAACTCCCGCCAAGTCGTTTGTTGAATATGCGCAGTTGGTAAGTGCTTATTGACATAGTTAATGAGAAAAGCCGAAACCTCATGAACTTTGGGACTGTATGAAAGCATTTTGACGTTAGGCGTTTCATTGTCAATTCTTGAAGAAATTAAATATTGAAAGAGATAATCCGTTTCTTCTGGTGGCAACTGTTTAGCCAAGTAATTTTCAGTGTTGCCAATAATAATTTCAGCCAATCGATAAAGATGCATATTCTGCAGCATCAACTTGCGAACTTCCACGCTATTCACAATCTTGAGCCGCTCAACTTTTCCTTGACGACGAACGCGTTGAATTAAGATATACAAGTGCGACAAAATATTCACATTATACGGATAAGCCAGTTTGCCGCCGGTCGCTTGTTCAATCACTTGTACCTGTCTTGTGATGAATTGCTGGTCGTAATCTGTAATGCCTTCAATCGCGCCGCCAGTGGTAATCGTGGACATGTTTTGCAAAACCGCACTGAGTTGTTCACGAATTCGTGTTTCTTCGCCTTCGATATGAACGGTATTACTGGTCCGTATAAGCACCAACTTTTTCTTGGCCAATCGTCGCTTGAGATACAGCAAATCATTATCAATCGTCGCATCGCTCACATATTGTTCCGTATACAAATCATCCAATGACATTTTTACTGGTGCTCGAAATAGCAGCTGTTCCAACACCTGATTTCTTCGTTCAAGACTACTTTGACTAGCACTGTCCATCTGCTCATTGGAGGAACTAAGATCAGGCAATGCACTCGGCAACAGCCTCGCACCTTTTCCACGAATCGTTTGAATCACAGGTTCATCCGATTGCTCATTAATTTGATCAATGTGGCGATAAATCGTTTTTGTTGACGTGCCTAGTGCTGCCGCAACCTCTGCTGCATTGACAAAACCGGCACTTCGAGACAAATAGTCCAACAAGGCTCGATCGAGATCCCCAACATGATTCACTATTGCAACACCTCCTCACACGTGCAACCGCTTACAAATATAGTATAGTGAAGCCCATTGCCAATCGACATAATCTGGTGTCCATAGGTTCGGACATTGGGTTTGTGGACATCTACCTGAAACTCGCGTCAAAAAGATTCGGTAGCCTCCGAAGCACTACAAGTATTAACTTCTATAGATAAAAAGGGTATCGTTTCGCCTTACGTTATTAGGTTAACCTCTGACATTCAAATAATGTGAATGCCACGCAAAAATAGCCGTCCCATTAATTGAAGAACGACTATATCAATTTGATGCTATTTGGATCTTCTTTTCAAAAACGATGCTTCACCATTCAGTTCAATTACCGCTGCAATCCTGGCAACTGCCAAACGCCATTAAGTCGTAACACATCGTCCGTAATGGCATTTTTCTCTGGCGTACCATAGTTATTAAGGATCTTTTTATCGTCCACGTACGCAACCTGTGTGAGAACAGGTGCCTTATCGTTCTTAGATGTATTGCTTGCAAGAACAATGTCCCCCGCCATTCGATACAGTAAAAATGCTCGGCGCATGTGGGTGGCACTCGTAATGAGTGTCGCACTTGTTGCCCCTCTATCGACTAGTTCGCGCACTGAAAACAGGGCATTTTCAACGGTATTCGTTGACAAATCCTCTAATTCGACTCGCTTTTTGGCGATGCCATGCGCGACCAGCCATTTCTGCATAACCGTTGCTTCAGTCAACTTATTCTCCGGAACGCCGCCAGCAACTAAAATCTTTGACTTGGGATACTTCTTAGCTGCTTTCAAAGCAATTTCAAGGCGCTTTTTCATCGTTGGTTGCATCTTACCATTTGGACTTAAAGCATAACCGAGAACAACAAAGTAGTGATGGCTATCTTTAGGCAAGTCATTTGGTATCTTGGTCTGAATGTCCAACTTGCCAATCTCATCAATTTGGCTAAACGCCTTCGTGAAAGTCGCGGTCTTCTCTGCGTTCTGTGCCTGAAGTTTGGCAATGTTATCGTCATACGTAGCCGTGTCACCTGTAACGCTACTAAAAGCAGCAAGTTTAAGCCGTGCGTCAAAGTTCGTAGGGTCCTTCTTCAAAATGTTCTGCCACATCTTTGCCGCAGCCGCATTATTATTTTGCATCCGATAAGTAGAGGCTAGATCCATTTGTAAATTCAAATTCTGCGGATCAATTTTGATTGCTTCTTTAAATAACTGCTCAATGACATCGAAATTACTCTTGATGGTGATACCCTTAAAAACCTTTTTCTCGTTCTTCTTGAGTTGGCCACCATTCCAATAGTAGTAAATAGCCGCATCCTCTAAATCGCTGACACGCTGTTCTGTTGGCATTGTCTTTTGAACCGTTTCAGTAACCTCTTGGGCCTGCTTCTTAGTCATCGTGATTGCTTGACTATTGACTGGGTTCACTAACGCCACCGACAGTAATATTGAAACTACACCTATCCAAATTTTTCTCACTCTAAGTCCCCCTTGTATGATATGGATTCATTTAAAATTGTAACCGATTACATAAGTTTTGAGAACCCCGTTAACTATTATTAATTCTAAAACAAAATATTCTATTAACGATATCAACTGAATAGATACTTTTGTACATAATAGTTTTTTACAAAAAAAGCGCCTGCCCGAAAGCAAGCGCACCTTAAAATTCAACTGATTTTAACAACTCAAATACGCTCATAAACGAGTAACCATCAAGAAATCTCTTTCCAAACATCAACACGGTACAACTATTAATTACGCATTGTGACCGAACTTTATCGCAAGCGCAATTGAAGCTAACATCGACGATTCATTAGCAATGCCCTTTCCAGCAATATCAAAAGCCGTCCCATGATCAACTGATGTTCGAATAATTGGCAGTCCGAGCGTAACATTAACACCTTCATCAAAAGCCAATAGTTTCATTGGAATGTGTCCTTGATCATGATACATTGCAACAACAATATCAAACTTGCCCTGTGAAGCCTTCAAGAAAACGGTATCTGGCGGCAGAGCGCCCTGCACGTCAATCCCTTGTGACTGCTTCTCCTTTACGGCAGGATTGATTTCCTTAATTTCCTCATCGCCGAATAAGCCATCTTCACCAGCATGCGGATTTAAACCTGCAACAGCAATTCTAGGCTTGCTTATACCAAGACGCTTTATCGCACTGTTAGCTAAATCAATACATTCTTCAACTCGAGCCTTTGTCACAAGGTCACATGCCTTACGCAACGGCACATGTGTCGAAACGTGTACAACCGCGAGTTTTTTGCTCCATAGCATCATCGTGTATTTTTTAGTGCCAGTGAACTCAGCAAAGATTTCAGTATGACCATCAAAATTATGCCCGCCTTTGTGAAGCGCATCTTTATTTAATGGCGCTGTCACAACAGGACCAATTTTCTTCTTCATTGCTAAATCAATTGCCACTTTTAAGAACTGAAATGCTGCGTCGCCTGAAATAGGGCTTACTTCGCCAATTGGAATCTTATCTAACGGAATATCCATGACATTATAGATATTAATTTTTCCGGCTTCAAACTGATCGACATCTTTGATGAAATTCAAAGGCGTCTTAATCTTTAAGAGATCGGCATAGTACGTCATGATTTCCTTAGATCCAAAAATAATACTTTCATTCAAATATTGCTCGTTTTTCATTAAGGCCTTGAGTGAAATCTCCGGTCCAATTCCAGACGGGTCTCCAATTGTAATCCCAATAAAATGTGTCATTTTTATCCTTCCTCGTTAAGTATTTTCAGGCTTTGGAAAAGTGTGTCCTCGCTGCCAAATGCACCTGCTTTAGTCACGATTCTTAGACCGCTTGCAACCCCGCCGACTAATTTACTTAGCACAACGCCTGGCATTATCTCTGATTGAATTTCAGAGCCGCTCGCATTCAATGATCGAATCATTTCGATCGCTGTATCACCACCTGTTAAGAATAGCCCGCTAATACTTTCGTTCTTGACGATTCCAGAAGCAATTGCGGCAAGATTCTCTCGGACAATCCGACTAATTTCTGATCTATCAACTGTGCCCATTTTTTTAAAAGCGTCAATTGTTTTTTGATAGTCTTCTTTTCGTCGAGTTACAGTAAGAACAGTATTTTTACCTTCTTTCAGTTTTGATCGAACCATCGCCTGGTATTTTGTAATTAGTGCTTTCCTATCAGGTTTCAACATATCGTTTATCTGAACCGTTATGATTGCTGTACCAGCATCTACAGCATATGCCATCTGTTTTAAACTGGTTTCGCTAATAGATCCAACGACTGCTAAACTCGGTTTTGCAATCCTGCTTTTTTGGAATAGTGCACCAGCTAATCCAGCTGAGCCCACATACAATATGCGCTTCTTCAAAGATTGCGCAAATTTTGCAATCACTGTTAAATCTTCATCAGTAATAGCATCAAAAACCAGAACCTTTGACGACCTTGGCGATAAATCGTTAGTATCGGTTTTTGCAAGGGCAACCTCTGATCCAAATTCCTTTTTCAGCATCTTAACAATATCGTCAGTCCATAAGGGGTTTAACGGATCGTTCGCAATGTCCGTCTGCATTAACGGCTTTCCATTCAACATCTGAACACCATTAACAGTCGTCCTACCCGCCGTCGGTAATGCTGGGGCAACAACGATCAAATCCGGCTGATACTTATCCGCTACAGCATGGATTTCCTCTGCAATATTGCCTCGAATTGTGGAGTCAACTTTCTTATAGACTAGATCAAACTGATTTTGTTCCATGATTTTGCTTGTTAGTGTCGCAACCTTTTCAAATGCTGCTGTTGCCGGAATAGTCCGCGACTCTGTATCCAGAACAATGGCATGATCGATGGTATCACCAGTGGGAAATAGCATCACTTCAGTCTGGAAACCATTTTTCTTAAGTTGTACGCCAGTGTCGTTAGCACCGGTAAAATCATCGGCGATAATAAGATGCTTACCCTTGTTCATTTTCGATCACCTCCATTTCCTTTTCTGCAACTGACTCGCTATGCCTTTCTGGATGGATTTTCTTCTCATGCCGATCCAGCAAGCTCACAAGCAAAGGACATAGAAGCGCGGTGACAATAATTGCTGCTGCAACTTGGGCTGTCGCCTGAGCAGCGACTTGTCTAAATGCGGGATCAATTGCAGCAACAGCTGCAGGTGTCCCAATCGCGTTACCAGCAGTGGCTCCCACGGCCGCTCCAACTTGAGGAAATTTCATTTTCAGCAATTTATAAACATAATACCCTGCTAATCCAGTAACAACTGTACAGAAGATTCCTAAAATAATACCACTAATGCCAGCGTCAACAAGTTGGCTAAGGTTCAAAGCAGCACCTAACGGAAATGCAAAGAATGGTATGAGTAAGGTTGTCCCAGGTGCCAAGAACTTACGAATTTCGGAGTCGGCATTACCAAGAATAAACCCAATTAGGATTGGCATGATAGCTGCAATTAATGCCGTTATCGGAATCTTTGCCAAGCCGGTTGCTCCGAAGGCAATCATGGTAAAGAAGGGACCATCACTTAAAGCAATAATCGATGTCGCCCCAACATCTGTTGCATCCCCATACTCACCAGCAAGTGCGGCATACAGGCCGCCATTCTTGTTGGTCATCGAAGACACAATTGCTAACGGGCTCAACCCCAAGACACCCGCAAGTCCGAAGAAATGATTAACCAGAACACCCAAGACGGCACCAATGCCAACTTTGGTTATGAGCAAAACAACACCCTTATAGACTGAAACACCTGCCTCTTTAATACTGATCTGTGCACCGCTACAAAATAAGAACGCTGCCAGCAATGCCATGGCTCCGGTTTTAAAGAGTGCCTCTGTAAAGCCGCCAAGTTCAAAAAACTGAGGGAAAAATGTATTTGTTAATGCTCCTAAGAGCAGCGGAACGACCATCATTCCGCCCGGCAGTTTCTTAACCGTTTTTAAAATGTGCATCTTGCTACCTCCTTCTTGCATTAAATACAATGTAAAGCGCTTGCAAAAAATGCTCAAACGGAATATGTTCAAAATGTGCTCTCTTTTGAAACGCTCGATAAATTCCCTAAGTAATTTTTAAAAAGCGTTTCAATCTAAAACGCTCAGGAGGCTTAAGATGCTTAAAATACTTGCAATTGCACCGTATCAAAACCTGAAAACAAAAATTGATGAAATAGCTGAGGATTTTAAAACACTTTACGTTGAGTCTTACGTTGGTGATCTGAGTGTGGGATTGGCTATCGCTCAAAAAAAAGCATCTAAATTTGATGTTGTTATCTCTCGCGGTGGTACAGCAAAACTACTTGCGAAATATATAGACAGACCGCTAGTTGAAATTGATCTGTCACTCCTGGATATCTTAAGAGTCATTCGCCTTGTAGAAGTATATAAATATAACTATGCGTTTATCGGTTTCTCAAATGTCACTGAGAAAATCAAACTTCTAGGTCAGATTCTTAGCAAAGAATTGCAAGTTATCACGATCTCATCTTCTGCAGAATTACCGGAAATCATTGCAGGCCTTAAGAAACAAGGGTACAGCATGATTATTGGTGATAATATCACTTTTAATGAAGCTCGAAAGAACAATTTGAACTCTATTTTGATTGAATCAGGTGATGAAAGTATTCAGAACGCATTAGTGGCGGCACGTTACCTGGGAACAGAACTTCAGAAAAGGACTGAACAATATCGTCTAATTGACAAGACTCTGATGGCATTTGATGAAACCATTATGGTTATAAGTAAACAAGGCAGTCTAATTTATCAACACAACAAAAATTTCTCCAAAAAAAGAAGCCAAGCCATTCTCCGCGAACTAAAAGGAAAGCTCGCCAACTCGCCAACAGATACGCTGACACTATTTTCACGATCAGAAGGCCAACTATATAGAATCAATGCAAAACTACGAAATGCACTCTGGTTTGTATTAGTCAGTCCGCTTCAAATATCTTCTTCCCAAACGGCGTCAATAAGTAATTTTCTCCCCGCACCAAAACAGGATGTCAGCTCAGTCAATATTGGCAACTTATCTAAGGACATACAAAAAGCCGCGAAAGCCAAAAGTAATGTGCTCCTGATCGGTGAAAAGGGGACGGCGAAACTCGCTGCGGCTGAACACATGGCATCACTGATCAAGCTTAGACACTATTGGAAAATCGACTTTACCAGAATGACCTCAAAATCTGATTACTGGCGATTGTTCAATGACGATACTTCACCTCTACTGGATCATCATTCATTGTTTATTATTGACGGTGTTGAAACATTGAATGATGATCAACTTAAGGCGCTGCATAGCTTTTACGCGATGTCGGAGACGACTGGTAATATCTATATATTGATTTGTGAATCAAATGACAAAGAAATTCAAATAATCGACCTTTTTCACTCTGCTTTTCAAATTACCACCGTTGCGCTGCGCCAGAGAAAGTCAGATTTAGGATCACTGATAAGTCTGTACCTCTATCAATTCTCTAAGCAACATCGAAAAAGTGTGGTCGGTATTAATCAAGACGGCATGCACATTCTTGATTCATATTCATGGCCTGGGAACTTATCACAACTAAAACGCGTTCTAGAACAATTTGTTATCAACGCGAATGGTCCCTTTATTTCTAGTGAATCCGTCAAGCAAATGATCTTTAGCGAAGAAAATCGCTATATTGAAAAGCAACGTGACAAGGGTACCTTCAATCCACTCTCGTTATTTGAAGGTAAAACATTAGACGAAATACAACAGCAAATTATAACTATTCTGTTAAAACACAATGGCGGAAACAAGACTCAAACTGCTAAGCAACTTGGTATCAGCAGAAGTACGCTATGGCGACTCTTAAAATAGTGTGACAGCTTTGTTAATGTAATTTTGCTTTTAACACTGGTATGAACATGCCAACCATGAATCTCATTTACGTTAACAAACAAATAGTGTCAACAATTTCCACTCTGGAAATCATTGACACTATTTTTCGTTTTCTCAGTTTGAGAGCTATAGCGTAGTAAAGATTATCACTTCACCTTTGAGGAACTTTGTGAATACGATATCCACATACTTAAACAGCTTTTTCTCCAAGCAACTTACGCCCAAGCGCACCTGCTGGATGGAAAACAGCAAAATCCTTTGGCCCAAAGTTTCTAATCGATGAAAGTGCGCAAGCAATCGCATCACCAACCATCAAAACAGCAGTTGAACTATTTGTTGGTGCTAAGTTCATATCGTCTGCTTCTGATTCAACAGGAATCAAAAGCACCTGATCACACGCTTCTGCCAATGATGAGTTTGAGTTGCCAGTAAAAGCAATCGTGTGAACATTCATAATTTTTAGTGATCGAATAGGCGCAAGAATTTCTTTAGTCTCGCCACTATTCGAAATTAAGATGACAACATCGTTAGAAGAAATCATTCCAAGGTCACCATGTACACTCTCTGTCGCATGAACAAAAAATGCTGGCGTTCCTGTACTTGCAAATGTGGCTGCTAGCTTTTTACCGATATGCCCTGACTTCCCCACACCCATAAACACGACTTTTCCATGGAGATCAAGCAAGGTTTGGAGAATCTCAGTATAAGAATTGTCAATATTCTGTTCTATTTCAGACATGGCATGAATTTCTCTTCGCATGTATTTGTGAATTAATTCTGTATATTTTTTCGTCATTCTAGAGCATCTCCCTTCACTATTCGATTTTTAGATCGTTGTATCATCAAAGGCAACAAACTTTCCTTTCACTTTTTGTTTTTCGACTGACAAGTCTCTAAAAATTTAATTGTGAATTTATACACAACTCCGTATCCTCATTTGTTTTCATTAATTTTCAATGTAACGAAGTTGCAGAAATTGTGGGCTCAAAAACAATGAAGACAACCATCGACTCTTGTAGAGCCGTTATACAAGCGCTTACATTATAGTCGTACCAAGGAACAGGTGGTGTTGTAAATGATCGAAAAAGTGATAAATCCAAAGTTGATTCAATTAGCGATCAAAGCGGTCGATTGGAAGGATGCTATCCATCAAGCCGCACAGCCGCTAATTGATAACAATGATGTCACTGAACATTATGTCGAAGGAATCATCCGCTCAGTCAAGGAATATGGTCCTTACTTTGTTATCGCACCGCATGTTGCTCTAGCTCATGCACCTAGCAAAGACGGTGCGAAAAAGCTTGCAATGGGCATAACGACACTTGTACCAGGCGTTAATTTCAGTAATCCGGATAATGATCCGGTTAAATACATTTTCACTTTAAGTGCAACGGACAGTACATCCCATCTTAAGGCTATGCAGGAATTGGTTCAGTTACTGTCTGATGACGCCTTTTATCAAGTGCTTGATGGCGCTAAGGTTCCGCAAGACATCATGAATTATGTTAATAAAGCAGTTACAACTATTTAATTAAGGAGTGGTCAAAATGATTCAGGCTTTAGTTGCTTGCCGTGCAGGCGTTGGTTCCAGTTTAATGTTGAAAATCAAGTTGAATGAGGTTATTGCAGAACACGATTTACCAGTTGAAGTTCAACATGCTTCACTTGATGGTCTTTCAAGTTTTGATGGCCCGATTGTTGTCACCTTGAGTGATGTAGCAGATGACTTAAAAGAAGAAGGCATTCAGAAGGAAATCGTAGGGATCCGCAACATTTTAGACAAGAAAGAAATATTTGAAAAGATTACCAAGGCTCTGGCTGATTTAAACGCTAAACAAAAGTGAGAAAACGCGTGACGTAATGGGGGGATTAAAAGATGCATTTTCTAGTTAGCTTACTATCAACGCCAGCAATCTTGCTGGCAGTCGTATCATTCATCGGACTTTGTGCCCAACACAAACACCCAACTGAGATCTTTACAGGAACAGCAAAAACCGCAATTGGGTTTCTGATCTTCGGTGTTGGTGCAGCAACAATGACCGGTGCGTTGCAGAACTTCAACACAATGTTCACGAAGGGCTTTCATCTTGTTGGCGTTATAGCCTCACCTGAAGCTGCAACTGCACTGGCGCAAAACAAATACGGTTTTATCGTTTCGATGACGCTCATCTCCGGATTTGTCATGAACCTAGTGTTTGCCAGAATTACACCTTTTAAAAATGTGTTCTTTACAGGTGGTCACAGCCTGTTCTTCGCATGTGTTTTAGCATTAGTGCTCAAAGCAAACGGGATCGGCAATACTTGGGCCATTATTATTGGCGGTACACTTCTCGGCTTTATGTCGGCTTTCTTACCGCAACTCTGCCAGCCCTTTATGCGGAAGATCACTGGTGGCGACTTCCAAGCTATTGGCCACTTTAACATGATCGGCTATGCATTATCCGGTTTACTTGGCGGTATTTTCAAAAAACATGCCGACGAAACAACCGAAAACATTAAGTTCCCTAAGTGGCTTTCTTTCTTTAAGGACTTTTTGATGGGTGTTGCGTTTGTCATGTTAATTCTCTTCTATGTTGCTGCGATTGCGGCCGGTAAAACAGAAGTCCAAAAAATCGCAGGCACCGTAGATTGGTTAGTCTTCCCTCTGATCCAAGCATTGACCTTTACTGCCGGCATTTCCGTCCTGATGACTGGTGTTCGGATGTTCTTAGCTGAAATCACAGCTGCATTCGTTGCTATCTCCGATAAGTTTATTCCAGGATCCCGTCCAGCACTGGATGTGCCAACAATTTTCCCGTTCGCACCAACAGCTGTTTTAGTCGGCTTCCTTAGTTCATATGCTGCTGGATTAATCGCAATTGTCATTATGGTCATATTCCACTTCCCCATGGTCATTATTCCTGCAGCCCATATTTGCTTCTTCTCAGGCGGCACTGCTGGCATCTTTGGAAATTCAACAGGCGGCTGGCGTGGCGCAATTCTCGGATCATTTGTTGTCGGGCTACTGTTAGCCTTCCTGCCTGTCCTACTGTATCCAACACTTTCCGGTTTGGGCATTACCACTTCAACTTTCCCAAATGTCGACTATAACGTTGTTGGATCATTGTTGAACGGTTTCCTGCATCTTTTCCATTAAGCAAATGCTTGTCGTCTTAAGAAAGGAAGTTTCATTTATGCCACTTATGTCCGGTATCTTTGTCGCAATGGTGACACCGTTCACAGATGATCAAGAAATTGATTACAAACGTACCGCCAAACTACTTGATCATCTCATGGCATCAGATATTGCGGGTGTTTTCATCTTAGGTACAAATGGCGAAGCTTATCTACTCTCCGCAGAGGAAAAAATTGTCTTTAGTTCCTTTGTCATTAATTATGTCAATCATCATATCAAAGTGCTGGTTGGTACTGGTTTAAATGGTACGGCTGAAACGATTGATCTCAGTAAGCGCGTTGCTGCATTGGAGCCAGATGCCTTGTCACTTGTTAGTCCGTACTTTGTGGCGCCTTCACAAGATGAATTGATCAAACACTACGAAGCAGTCGCTAATGCTGTTAAAGTGCCCATCATGCTTTATAACATGCCTGGAAAAACCGGTATCAATATCGAACCAGAATCGATTGCTGAATTATCTGCACACCCAAATATCATTGGCGTTAAGGATAGTTCAGGCAAGCTTCAAAATCTCCAAGGTTATTTAGACAAACGGCGTAACAAAGACTTCTCCGTTCTAGTTGGTTCGGATTCAAAGATTCTCCCATTTCTAAAAATGGGTGGTGATGGGGCCATCGCAGCAACCGCGAACCTACTCACGAAGAATGATGTCAACATTTACACGGCATATCAAAATGGTGATTTGGAAACGGCTGAGAAATGTCAGCAAAATATTGAACCTCTTCGAAGTGTTTTGCACGGCGCGACAACTCCTGTTGCTCTAAAAGCCGCCGTCACTGCGTCTGGCATTAATGTCGGTCCAGCTCGGCTCCCTGCTAGAATGCCAGCACCGAGTGACAAACTCAGTCAAGATATTGCCAATATGGTTGAGAACTACAAGGCACAGGCAATTATCTAGAGGAGATAGAGCGTGAGCTGATATGGAGCATAAGCAGCGTTGAGCGTGATGACCGTACTTTGTTTGGTTATTGTGGCCAATGCCCTTATGTGCAGGTCTCTACACCAGTAAACACGTTTATAGGAGGATAACCTTGAAAAAATTTGATTTAACAAAACGGATATTAGACAGCGGTGCTTTAGCAGTCGTCCGTGCTACCCCTAGTCGCGTCGTCGAGATTGCTGAAAGCATCGTCAAGGGCGGCATTGACGTCATGGAAGTGAGTTACACCAATGCAGATGCTCCCGAGGCAATTGATGCCGTTCATAAAACTTTAGGTGACCAGATTCTTGTCGGCGCGGGGACTGTTTTGAACGCGCCAACAGCAAAAGACGCTATCGCTCATGGTGTTGGTTTTATTTATTCGCCGATGTTTGATACTGATGTAGCGAGTCTTTGTAATGAATATCAAATTCCATACGCTCCGGGCTGCACAACTGTAACAGAAGCAGTAACCGCAATGCGCGCTGGTGCAACATTCATTAAGTTTTTCCCGTATGGCGGATTACTTGGTTCGGAAGTCATCAAGACGATTAAAACGCCTATTCCGTATATGCCGCTCCTTGAATCAGGCGGTGTCACCGTTGAAAACGTTGTTGACTGGTTCAAGGCTGGTGTTGAAGTTGTCGGCGTTGGCGGGGCTCTAACAAAGGGCAGTACAAACCAAATCACCGCGAATGCTTCCGAACTCAGAAAAAAGATCGATTCGTTTCGTCATCACGGGTGAATAGGGTGTCTCAAAAAGCCAGGTCAACAGGACCCGGCTTTTTGCCCAATATCTTTTCTCGTATTTAACGAATCGTTCCTATCTTTCAAATGGGACCGAAGATTGAAGGGAGCAATCATGCTAGACATTAAACAACTACAGATTATCGATACAATTATTCAACATCCGATCTTAACTAAAAGTAGATTGAGATCTCAACTAAAGCTTACCAGTAGACAAATTGACTATGCCATTGAAAAGCTAAATCAAAACCTCTCAGATCATGAACAGTCGCTGATTGACACAGATGGTGCCTATATCATGGTTCCCAATGATGCCTACAATTACTTGCTTACGCTCCGTGCTTCAAAAAACTTGACCTCTCTTAATCGGTACGCCCTAAGTACTGAGGAACGTCAGCTTTTTCTGGAATTATTATTGGCCTGCCGCGATGACTATTTATCTCTAGTTCATCTTCAGCAATACTTGCAGGTAAGCCAATCAACGATTTCAAAAGACTTGAAGTCACTTGAAAAAGCGTTGCTGAAATCACAACTTCACATCCACTATGATCGACAATCTGGCTACAAATTGGAGGGTCAGGAAAATCGAATTCGTTCTTTTATGATCAAAACCATTTCTGGCGAGCTTTTCAAGAATGAATCCGATCTTTTAAACACCTGTGCAAATTTAATCCAGCAAGTTGATGTCCCATCATTTTTAAAAAAAGTGGCTCAAACTGCACAGTTTCATCACATTAACTTCGTGGAAAATCGAATGCTGGAATTTGGTTACATTTTTATCTTTATGGTCAGTCGGCTCCGAATGAAACCAGATTACTTGCCGGCGAAGGCTCGTAAGATGAATATTGAATCAACTAACGAATACGCGTTTTCTCAAGATTTGCTAGTCCAAAATGGCATCAATCAAAGAACGGCAATTGATTATCTAACGACCATTACTTTGAGTCTCAGCATTGGCGGACTTGACGATCTTAAACTGGATCAAGAGATCTTTACCATCACCAATCAGCTGGTTCAAAGATTCTCGGATGTTTCTGGCATAGCTTTTAATGATGTGCATCAAGTCACGCAGCAGATATTCACTCACTTCAGATCCATGTATTACCGACTGCAATTCGATTATCCCATTATTAATCCGCTCACAGATCAAGTGATCGAAGAGTACGGTGAAATCTTTAGGCTGGTAGCTCAAGCATTGCGCTCCTTTGAGAACCGTCTTGGGAAAGTGCCTGATGCTGAAATCGCCTTTTTGACCATTCATCTTATTAGCTTTATTTACTCAGCTGACAGTAGGAAAACCGACTTGGTCACTGCTGCCATTGTGTGTCCGAACGGGATCGGTAGTTCAGCCTTGGCCTATCTGCAACTCACGAATCTTTTTCCAAACATTAAATTCTTGAAACCATTTCGGTATGTTGACCTGGACCAACATCTAGATGAAATTGATATGATCTTTTCAACTTTTTATCGAAGCGAATTGTTCACAAAGAAAAAACCTTGCTTCATTATCAACCCGATTATGACAAGTGAAGAGAAATATAATCTGATCCAAAGAGTTAACAGCGAGATGTCTTCGACTTTCTATGCCATTCCAACGCTGGGTTCCATCATGACTGTTATTGGCCGTGACATTGATAATCCGGAACTGCTTGCAAAGATTCGCCGCAGTCTAAATGATAAGTTGTTCCGAGCAAAGACCACCAATCGTGAAAAGGAATTGTCGTTGGTAGATGTCTTAAAACCTGATTATATTCAACTTAATATTAAGGCCAGGACACCGGAACAGGCGATTAGCATTGCAGCCTCGCCCCTTGTTACTGACAAAGCAGTGACTCAAGGTTATGTAGACGCCATCATCCAAAAACATGGTCGAAATTCGTTTGACTCTTATATCATTGCACCCCAAGTCGCGTTGCCCCATGCTAATCCAAACCAAGGTGCAAAGAGGGTTGCCATCAGTTTCGGTGTGCTCAATCAGCCGATTGCTTTCGATGAATCAAATAGCCGCTTTGTCAAATATATTTTTGTACTCAGTGCGGTGAATACAACTGATCATTTGTCTGTTTTACAGGATCTAATGAATTTATTGGAGAAACCTAGTTTTCTGAGAATACTTGCTGAACCAGCTCAAAAACCAGAGAATATTCTTCGCTTTTTAAGAGAGCACGCGCACAATGAATCATAAAGTTGTTCTACCTCTTTTCAGTTTACAAAGTAGTTCACCGCGTTCGCACCCTTGTCCAACAAAAGATCCGCAGTTCAATCGTCTGAAGTGACCAGACGATTGAACTGCGGATCTTCATTATTTTGTGAAAGTTTTTGGGACTAATCAGAATGCGATCAATTCATCACTCAGCCGTCACCAAATCCGTCGCATCCACCAATCGCTTGGTAATCGCCCACAATTTAGCCACATCCTCTGGCCGAGTCAAGCCGGTTGCTTTGTCGATAATGGAGCTGTAGATGTGCGGAATGATTTGCTTCACGCCGGCGTCTAACGCGATCTGGAGAATAGCTTCAAAGTTGTCCAGATCAATGCCGCCGGTTGGTTCCAAGTTGAAGCCTTCAGCTGCGCAAGCCTTGGCAACTGCACGGAACTCTTCTTCGTGCTTCAGGCCGCCCATTGGGAAGAACTTGAAGCTGGTGCCGCCCATGTCTTGCAACAGTGCGATAGCGGTGGCTACGGGCACTTCAGCGGCAGCTTTTTGGCTGCTCTTAGGACCAGTGGCAACGTTGACAATGCCGACTTTGCCGGTTGGGGAAACTAAGCCATTGATCACGGTGTCGTTTTGGCCTAACAAAGCACGGCTGGTGCCAACGCCAGTGAAGACTTGGTTGACATGTTGCGGCTGCAATACCTTAGACACGCGGCTGACCATCGCACTCTGGTTGGGATCACCAGCGCCAAGGCCGACGGAGAGTCCGTTTTGGGTTACAGCTTGATACTTTTTCATATCTTCAATCGCAGCTTCATCAGTATCGTAGTTTTTGGTCAAAACGCCCACCACGACATGGCCTTCAGCGGCTTGGTAGATATCTTCGGCGTTTTGGATGGAACCAGCCAAAACGTTCAGAGCAACACGGTTTTTGTAATAGTTTGGTGTTAAGTTCATGATAGTGATCCTTTCTATGCGAGAATTTCTTTGAGACGAGTGACAATCAAATCCATTTCGGCCTGATCTACCGCACGGATATCGAATTCAATGATGCCTTCATTGGCGCGATATTCACGGGTATAGATCGCCGGGTCGCCGGCTTTGAGTGCTGCCGTCACCTGCTTGGCATTCTTTGGGCTGGTGGCTTCGACAGTCACCGCCGCGCGGAAAATTGGGCGACCAGCGCCATCTTGGACTTCTTTCACATTCAAATGCGGCACCTCATTCAAGGCGGCGACAAACGGATGCAGCCGAGCTTTCATGGCGTCACCGGATTCTGGTCCATTGTCGAGATAATGAATCAAAGCAGTGGTGAAGCCAAGAATGTTTTCTTTGCCGATCTTCATAGCGCGACCGATGCCGAGGCTTTGCAGTTTGGTCCAGCCGATATACGGTTCTTTGCCGAAGACCAAACCGGATGCCGGGCCTTCAATGGCTTTGGCCCCAGAGAAAAGCACGACATCAACGCCCAAGTCGACATATTTTTTCAGGTCCTCTTCAGCTGCCGCATCCAGAATTAAAGGCAGATCATGTTTGTGAGCGACTTCGAGGGCTTCTGGAATCGTCAGCATGCTCTTTTGCACGGCGTGGTGACTCTTCACATAGAAGATCGCCGCCGTCTGCTCGGTGATCATCATCTCAATGTGTTCCGGGGTGCACATGTTGGCATACCCAGCTTCGACCACCTGACCGCCGCCAAGCTCAATCATGACTTCTTCAGGCGTCCCATAGTCAACATTCTGACCTTTTGGCAGAATGATCTCGCGCTTGGTAAAGCGTGGCGAAAACGGATGGTAAGCATGGTACTTGCTGCCTTGACCGATGATGCCGGCAACAGCTTCGGCAATCCCGGCGGAAGCCGAATTGACCACAACAGCGCCTTCTGTGCCTAACTTTTTGGCAATATAGGCGCCAGTTTTATCAACCAGATCCTTGATTTCAAAGAAATGGGTGTCACCGAACTGTTGCGCCGCAATGGCAACCTCGGGCACTTTGGAAACGCCGAGAATCGTCATTTTACCGCTCGCATTAATCACATGTTTTAAATCGTAAGTCTTGTAGTAGTCACTCATACGTGTTGTTCCTCCAAATCATAAACTGTCCCGCCGACAATCGTGCGAATTGGTGTAATCAGCTGGTGACCGGTTTCAGTGTTGCCGTTGGAATCTGTCAGTGTCTTTTCACCATCCGTCACATTATAGATCGTGATGTCAGCGTCTTTACCCGGACGCAGCCGGCCTTTGTTCAGCAAGTGGAAATTATCTGCTGGAGCAAAGGTGACCATGCGAATCACTTCAGGCAATGTGTAGCCAACTTGCAGCATTTTCTCCATCGTGGTTGCCATATCGTATACTGGACCATTTTCGCGGTTGCGGTGGTAGATGTCCGTGCTGAGTGACTTAGGATCAAGCCCATGGTCACGGGCAATGCGCATGGTTTTGAAATTAAAGGAATCTGTGCCGTGGCCGACATCGAAAATCACACCGCGATCATAGGCGTCGTAAATGAACTCTTTGATTTCGCCATGTTCATCAACCATGCCATTTGGCTTGCCATTGTAAGCATGCGTCAACACGTCACCTTTACCCATGGCCTGCATAATGTCTTTAAGTTCCGGCGGATTAGCGCCCACATGAACCATGACTGGTAAGTTGCCCAGCAAAGCAGCGTAAGATTTAGCTGCCAATAATGGTTTGATGCCATTATCAATCACAACGGAATGGCTTTCGCGCGCCTTAATCCCGACAATGAAATCAGGCAAGTCGTGCACAGCATCAAACAGTGCCTCTTTATTGACCTTGCTGATGTCCCCCAATTCATCCTGCGCCAAAATACCGGTTCGACCAATATTGATCAGCGCGTAGACATTGGTTTTCTTATCGCGGGTAATGTTGTAAAAATCGCGAATGTTATCGGCCCCGGTTGATCCGGCATCAATCACCGTTGTCACACCCGTCTTATAGCCATCTTCATCGGGATCATCATAATATAGCGTCAACTTTTCATAACAATGGGCATGATCATCAATCCAACCTGCACTCACATAAGCTTCATGATGCAGGTCGATTTCTTGTTTGCCGCTTGCCCCTTCAAGTTTGGGGGCAAGTGCCGCAATCTGGCTGCCATTGATTCCAATTTCAATCGGTTGTTCGCGTTCGGTTTTGCCATTCTTGATTAAGACATCAAACACTGCTGATTACCTGCCTTTCAAATCTGTGTAGAAAATGATTTTTCGAAACGTGTTCACTGGCGCAGCTCGGCTATGCGAAGGACAGTCAAGGCAACTGGTCCAAAGCCCAGACCAGTTGTCTTGACTGCCGCTTCGCTACGCCGAGCTAACCGCGCCTGTTCACACTCTTTTTGAAACGTGTTCGCCAGCCCAGAAACCTTCGTGTAAGGACCTCTAACCTAAATGGCTAAAGCCCAGCCATTTAGGTTAGAGGCCACTTACACTCCGGTTTCTAACCGGGCTGATTCACACTCTATAATTTTACTGGGAAGAAGAAGCCCATAACCATGGCGCCGATGATGGCACCGCCGGGGATTGGCTTTTTCCATGCGTAGAAGAGGGCTGCGCCGACTGTACTGCCGATCCCGATTGGAATGCTGGCGGTGACCGCACTCAGAATGATCAGCGGACCAAGGAAACGCCCGGTTTGGTTCCCGGCACCCATCATGACATCCGCACCGAATGTGGCATTACTTTGATTAATCGTAAATTTCCGCACGAGGTAAATGATGACCCCGATAATGAGTCCTAATACCCCGCCGGTCAAAAGGGCAAGTCCAAAGTTGGAAACTAAGGATTTGGCACCAACCGAGAGTAAAATCGCTGGAATCCCAATGCCGACACCAGTTAAAATCGAACCGCCAAGATCGAGAATTCCGACCAGTGAGCCTTCCAAAATACGGGCGAACAGGAAACTGGCACCAAAGGCCGCAGCTGCACCGTATGAGCCGCCAGTCATCCCCGCCTTCAACATCGCAACAATCGCGACTTCGTTGAAAGCACCGACACCATAATTGTAATACATTGACGTGCCGGCAAAGACGCCAGCCGACATCAAGGCGACGATGACAACGAAGCCCCAGTCTGCGTGCCAAAAGTCATGATCATTTGCAACTGCCTTCAATTCTTCATCCGCAGACACATCATTTGCTGTGGTTTGTTTATCAGCCATTCGTTAACACCCCTACTTTCCGCCTAACATTTGATGAACGTTCGACAACCAACCTGGTGCATTCAGGTTAAAGGACTTCAACAAGTTAAGATCAAACCCACGGAAGAAACCGGATAGAACAAACAACAGAATCGCTGCTGCCAAAATAGATTTCGTAATCCGAGTCCAACCGAGTTCGTCGACCCCTTTACCAATCAAAATGCCCAACACAACACCTGGCACCGCGTTACCCATGATCATCGCCGAAAGCCCGCCGAAGACGGTTCCGAATAACCCAGAACGACGACCAGCATCAATGGCAGCCAGCCAGAACAGAATCGGCATCACCAGATTGATCAGCTGATTGGCAGCTGGGACTAACACTTTAACTGCAGTCACCTGTAAAGATTCAGGGATGGAACTGGAGGTGACATTCAAGAAAGCAACAACGACAACCCCGATAATGGCACCGGCAATCCCCATTTTCTTAGGATTGTGCACAGTCTGCTCAACATTGCGATTCTTCACCAACAAGCCTGCTGCTGCCCAGTTAGGAATCACACGGTGAGTGATATCCTGCGTGAAGGCACCGGCTCCCACCGTTGATGCCCATGCATTGAAGAAGAAACCAAGGCCGAAGCTAAAATGCGAAGCCGGATCACCTTCTGCTGCATTCATTTCGCCTAATGTTCGGAAAGCCCCCAAGGCTTGGGTTTTCGGCGCGGTAAACATCCGGGCGGCCCCAACCCCAGCCGCAAAGCCGACCAATCCACCAATGATGATTGACTGGAATAAAATCGTTAGTATTGGCAACTCATTTCACATCCTTTAACATATTTTTCAAGTTCGGTAATGAGAGTGCGTCTGGTGACGGTGCTGTGACATCTTCGAAGGTCAAAGCACCAAGATCAATCGCGGTAATAGCAACCGTCACCGCCAAAGTAACTGCATAAGTGGTCCTAGTCCGTTTGAAAAAGAAGAAAAGAAACTTTTCTGTGTAACTGGATTTGATCAACTTCAGCGGCTCAACCTTTTCTGGGACGATCCGTAAAATAGCTTCATCGCCATTGTCGATCAGCTGCTTTTGAATGTCGCTGAAGGCAGCAGCGAAAGCTTGTTGCTTGGTCTCGCCTTTACCAGACACTGTGAGAACCTGACGTTTGGTTTCATTCACGACCGTCATCTGAATCACTCCTTAAGCTTCTGGATACTTTTTGTTCCATGCCTCGACAAGGGCTTTGCCTAAAGCTTCTTGATCCATGAAACCGAAACCAAGCACTTTATTGCCATCTTCAATCGCGGTGATCCCTTCTTGAACCGAACGCATACCATGACGTTCTGGCCAGCCAAACTGGGTGTGAGCCGTGATCGCACCGGCACCGCCTGAACCGCAGAAGCTAATCCCCATATCGGCTTTTTCTTTATCCATCACTTGGCCCAAGCGCATATCCGCGCCCATGCCCGGCACAACAACCGCTGTACCGCCAGCTGCTTCAACACCTTTAGCAACGTTCTGACCTTTACCCATCCGATCTGCAATAACAACTTTAACCATGGTGAAATCCTCCTATTATGAGAGCGCGAGCAGGAACGCTTAGCTCGGCGTAGCGAAGTGGCAGTCACGTCAAATGGTCCGATCTTTGGGCTATCTGACGTAACTGTCCTTCACATAGCTGGGTTGCGACTGCGAGCGCGTTTTTTTATTCAAAGTAAGTGACCTTCTACAACAATTTTTTAAATCTTATTCTGCGCTGCTTCAAAATGAATCGATAAAACGTACTTCTCTGCGACTTCCAAATGCCCGATATGCTGCACAACTTGATCTGCCAAATCCAACGACTTTTGCGAAACTTCGGCGAACATTGTCGGATCGACCGCTGGCAATTGCTCGCCTGACTTCGATCGGCCTAGCATTTCAATAAGATGATTCGTGAGAACTTGCAGCTGAAGATCAGTAAAATGAATCTCCGCTGCAGCGGCTAGCTTAATCACATAATTGACAAGTGCTGTTGCTGCTTGGGCATCACTGCTTTGTTCGATCATCGCTTTGACTTCTGTGGGTAATTCAACGTTCGCGTCCAGTGGTGTCATCCCCTTCCTGTGATACTTCATGACTTAAGCTCAAATACTCTAGGATCGCATGCACTTCTGCACGATTGATGGCAAGGCCGTGATCCGAAAAGACATGCTCAACTGTCCCCACCAGCTTAGGATCATCCTGATTTGGTTTTCCCTGATACTGCTTATCAAACATAATGCGTTGGACCGCGAGGAAAACGTGCATCATGAACGCATCGCCGTAATATGGATCAATTGTTGTTGGCAATTGCTGCTTGAGTTCCGAATAGATACTGAACATAGTCAAAATCGTCTGCTGCGTCTGTTGTTCAAGATTGGGCTTCGGTCTAATCGGCACTACTGGTTGCTGTGACTTAATCTGGGCAAGCGGTACTTGTAATTTTTTAGCAACCGCTCCTCGAATCGCAGCGATGTCAGCGGCATTCGGCAACGGTCGCACTTCAATCACCTGAACCTCCAAATTCTTGAGCGGAAACACACTGATGACCAATTCAGGATGTTCGCGGGCAATCAACGCCCGCGCATCATCAATGGAAGCAAAGCCGACCAGTTCAATATTCGGAATCGCTGAAGCAATGCGCTGCTGAATCAGATTGGTGATTCCAATGCCAGTTGCACAAACATACGCGACTCGAACCGTGCGCATCTGGCTATCGCGATTGAGCGACACCATGAAATGCAACGCAATGAAGGAAACAAACGCCTCACTTAAAACTTCCTGATCACCTGCCAACTCTTTATTGACGGTTTTTTCAATGGCTTCAAACAAGGCCGGATACTCTTGCTTAATATCTTGCGTAAACGGGCTGTACTCAAGCAGCTGACTTTTCTTACCCAAGGACTGACTAAGATGCAAGTACAGATTTTCCTGCAGCTGACTGTCGTGACTAAAATCATGATCAACCAACGCCCCAACCGCCAAGATGATGCGATGTGTCATCGCGACCAAGTTATGATCTTGCGGGGCCACTTTTTCGTTAACGCTTTGACCGAGATAATAGTCGTAATCGTCCGTGAGCGCTGGCAAGTTGTAAAAATCCAACGTCCTCATGATCAGTTTGTCCGAATACTGCTGATCCGTTTGGGACTGTTCAACCCGATGATAGCTGTTGACTAGTTGATTAAACCCTTGGCGAATCACGCCGATGGTCAACCGAATGATCGTGGCAATCAGTGTACTAGGATCAGGCATGTCGCCTTCCTGTTTACCTAAACGAATGGCCTCTTTCAAGATGGTATTGAACGCGTGATCAAAAGTTGCTTCACCGGTCAAAACTAAAGCTCTTTTCGGTTCGGTTTTAGTGTTCAAGCTGTCAACCAGCTCGGCCATGAGCGTTTTACGATTCAACTGCTGGGTGATGAGCTGTTCCAGCAAACGGCGGATAGCCAACTCGGTACCATTCAGCTTGTAGCCATAATAGTTTTTGCTGATCAGCTTGACGTTGAATTGCTCCAAGTAAACCGCGAGTTTCTTCAGATCATTGTTCACCGTTGTCTGACTCACATTCACCCGCGCCTGCAACTGCTGTTGGGTGGTGTAATCGCCGGTTTGTGAAAGAATCAAGATCATGCGGAGAATTCGTTCATTCGGGGCTAAATAGTTATCAGCTAACTGATCATCGATTTTCTCCCGCAAAGCCGTTCGTGCAGCTTCACTAGCCTCGATCCAGATTCCTTTGCGCGGTGCACTTTTCAAAACTGAATCTTTCGCCGCCAGCCAATCTCGAATATCTGTTAAGTCGTACTTCACTGTCCGAACACTGACTGCAACTGACTCAGCCAACTGCTTAGCTGTCACCGCCCCTTCAGCACTAATCAGCTGCAAAACAATCTGCCGCTGTCGGTTACTTAATGACATCTCACATCACCCCCCACACTTAATTTCTAATTCTACTGTAAAGCGCTTTCTAAGACGAAACAACAGGCAATGTTTGCACGATTAATCGTGCAACGATATGTGATATTGTAAACAAAAAGACAATTGGTCTGTTCCGATTGTCAACAATATTGTGTTAAGCTATTCAGGAAGCCAATGATTGAAGTGCTTATATGGCGCGTTTATTTATGTACATAACAGCATTTATAAGTTGTATCATTCCTTAAATTTCAAAAAAACGTCAATTTAGACATTTCACACTTTGCATCAGTCATTCGTGCAAAAAACCGTTTCTTATTTTTAAAAATAACGCCTATTTTTTGGCTGGTAATCTGCTGCAAAAATAGACTGTTTTGAATGAAAGTTCGTTTGCTGCCTCCGATAGATCAAGTCGTGCGAAACACAAAAAGCCATGAAACCCCGAGTCAAGCTCGGCACTTCATGGCTTTTTTGAAATTAAATTCGCACCTATCCCATCACGATTTTGTTCATCCGATCAGTGATCAAATTCCAGCTGTTTTATCCAGCTGATGGCCTTCTTCATTGAAGACGCGAATCGCATCATTGGCTGCTGCATTGGTCATGAGCTGTTGGAAAATATCGTAACTGATGGTGACATTTTCTGCCCCAGCTTTGATGGCAGCCATCACTTGTGAAGCCGTCTTGAAGCTGGCGCCCATGATCTTAATGTGCGTGTCAGTACTCTTGTAGAATGAATGTGTCTCGGCGATCACGCTGTATGGGTCAATGTCCAACTGCTCCATACGATTGACGTATGGGGCAATGTAATCACAGTCAACGACGCAGGCCATGAAGCCCTGGCGAACAGAATAAACGGCCGTGCCTAGCAGACACTCATCGGGCTTTTCAGCGCGAATCGCTGATACTGCCCGATAGCCTGGTTCAAATAATGGAATCTTAAAGGCCATGCGCGTGTCATCATTATCCGGAAAGCGCTTGCGTAATTCGTGATAGTCAGCTAACAATTCTTCCTCAGTATCGCCAACCAATTGCACGAACAAAACGCCTGGCTTCAAGTCGCGAATCTTACCTAATTGTTCGAAGCGTGGATGGCCTTCCTTCAGCAACAGCTTGGGATTGGTGGTAACCCCTTCGAACTGATTAAAACTCAACATTTCTTTGACTTGATCGAGGTTCGCTGTATCAATAAACATGGATTATTCCCCCTAATTAAAAGCGTTCAATGGCGATGAAACCTGCACATAAGAACCTTGGTCGCAATGATCAAAGGGCGGTCATCGCGGCCAAGGCCACTTATGCTCCGGTTTCTTACCGCGCCGGTTCACGCTCTTATTATTTTAATTGTAGTCCCGACATCTAATTCTGGATACGTCTTTTCTTCCAAATAAAGCGATCCTGCGAGCTCAGGTGTTGTCGAACCATCGAAAACAATCGCTGTATGACCAAGGTTGCCCAGATTGGTGTTCACCTCATTGCCAACCGCCGTGATCTTATAAGATTGATCGTCGAACGTCATCACATCTCCGACTTCGATTGGTTCCAAAATTTTATTGACATTAATAATGAAGCAAGACGATCGTAATGCATCAGGGGCTTCATCTCCAAAAAGAATGGCCATATTGATATCCTTGAACCCCCGTGCTTCCGAACCAACTTCAAGAATTTTTGTCTCGTATTTTACTGTTTCTGCTAATGACGACACCTTACTCACCTCTCCAATAAACTAACTTATTTCGCGTACAAGCCAAAACTTGCTAACCAAGCAACAACAACACGTGGTACCCCGTTTAGAAAACGGGAATACAAGACAGAGACAACGCCGACTTCAACAGTCTTGGAATCAGCTTCTTCAAGTCCTAAACCAACTGGAATGAAGTCAGCCGCGTTTTGCGTGTTAATCGCAAACAATGCAGGCAGCGCATATTGTGGCTGGATGTTACCACGACCGATTTCAACCCCGATCAACGTCCCAATAACCTGAGCAATAACAGCCCCGGGGCCAAGGATTGGTGAAAGGAACGGTAGGGAACAGATAAAGCCGATGACGATAAGTCCAAAGACATTACCAGCAAGTGGCGTCATGAGTTTAGCAAACCAACTGCCCAAGCCAGATCCCTGAATAATACCAATCAGTAAAGCTACAAAGGCCATAAATGGAATAACGGTATTCAGCATTGTCTGAACAGAATCTTTAGCTGCCTGATTAAAGGTAGCAATCACTTTCCCAGCGCCAATCCCGATGCGCGCAATAAAGTTGGGCTTTTTCATCTGCGCCGTGATCGTTTTGTTCGTATCAAACTTGGCTTCGCGAGCTTCAGCTGCTTCTTGATCTTTAGCTGCTGTCGTTTTTGCTTCTGTTGCCGTAGCTTGAGAAGCTGCCGATTCTGCCAATGCAGCATGCTGTTTGCCAGCTTCGCCACGTTGGTCAAAAGGTACACCGTTTAATGATTGATCCGGCACCGCATCATCAGGCAATGCCGTGATTTGATTCACATCAACGTTTGAAACGTACAACTTAGGCACAATATATTTCGCCAGTGGACCGGATTTCCCGGTTGGTAAAACGTTGATCGTTAAAATATTTTTCTTTGGATAGATCCCGCAACGCAATGTGCCGCCACAGTCAATGATTGCAACAGCTGTCTCATCTTCAGGGATCGATGTCTTGAAACCATCGACTGCTTCCATCCCAGTTAACTCAACAATCTTGTCAACGATGGCAGGTCGATTGCCGCCAGTCACGTAGATAAACTTATGCTTTTGTTCTGTAGGTGTAATGGTCAAGGGGCCGCCATAGCCGCCTGAACCTTTCACAACTTGAATACTATGCCATTTTTGATCAGCCATGATAGTAAATGCCTCCTTTATTCAGACAATTAGGCTTCTTGACCATTACGCGCCGACAGATCAACTGTCTTGCTGAGCGTAATGCCAGTTTGTTTAGAAACATATGCGGTTGTGAAGTCGGTGACCCAACCGCCGATAAAGTTCATCACAATCCCGACTAACATGTAGCGAATTGCGAGATCCATTTGATTTAACCCAAGTTTTTGGACACCTTGGGCAATGCCCAACCAGACGAACAATTCACCTGGATTAATATGCGGGAACACGCCATTGCTGGTATGGCAGAACTGTGCTTGTGCAGCATAGTAACTTGGCTTGTAGTATTCCGGCAAGAAGCGGGCAAGCGTGAAGCACATTGGATTACCTAACATGAATGCTGCTAAGAATGGCAATACCAGATAACGCATCAACACATTTCGGCTCGCTTTCTGGGCAAACCGTTCGATTCGTTCTTCCCCAATAAAAGCAATAATCGTGTTCATCAATACCAACAATAGCAAGACAACTGGTACAATGCTGGTCATCCAGCTAATGAATGTCTTGCCACCTGTTTGGAACAGCTTCATGAAGCCGGCTGCAAAATCAGAAACATATTGCATGGTCTCATCTCCTAAATTTAAATTGTATTCTTCTTAAAGACATTGGTTAGCATATGCGGAATCGCTTTCATTTTTATGCCGATCTCATTAAAGATCGGCAGTGAAAACATGCTGACACGACTCGTATCAAAGTCTTCAAAACTGAGATTATTCGTTTTATAGTTCACATAATTGCGATACGCATTCAGAAAACATTCGCGTTCTGTTCGACTCAGCTTCTGCAGTGCCGTGTAATCAGCGCCAACTTCAGCGACCAGTTCACCGTCAAATTGATTCACGTCTCGGAATCGGCTGAAAACCGTGAGGCCCTTCATCACCCGAATTTCTTGAATACGATCATCATGGTCTAAACCGATCAGCATCAAACTGCCTTGGCGAAAACGCCGAGGATTTTTCCCGATCAGCACCCGACCATCTTGCCGTACCTCGTGATAATTGTGAGCAAAATTACGAATCTGAAAATAGCCCATTAGTGCCTGCAGTAAAAACGCCGCTGCAATAAAGATACCAAGTATCAAAACGTTCATTTAAAGTCCCTCCGTGACAACGGTTAAGGGATCTTGACTGCCTGAAATCTTGCGCAGATTATTCATCGCCGCTTCATTCACTGCTAGTAAAAACAGCAGATCATAGAGCATCGATAAATCCTCCAAGGCTTTTTTCCCTAAAACACGTGGAATCCCAATAACAAAAATATAACTAACTGCTTTGCCACCAACTGGAATGGCATGTTTCAGTACACTTAGATGCAGGAACAAGCGATTCTCGTCAATATCCGCAATGGCATGGGGGATCGCGACACCGTTATCGAGCACAAACTTGGTGGTCGATTCGTGCTTAATCAATCGGTCAATAAATCCCGGGTCAACCAAACCTGCATCACTATCTGGCTTGAGTGCTGCTCGTAAGACAGCTTCATACGACATACTTGCTCGATTCTCGAAAACCTGTGGGCGCCAGATGATTCTGCCAGCATCAATTTCGTGTTGAACCGCTGAAACTCGCACTTTGGTTTCAAGCACGCGATCCCGGAAGATATCACCAATCATGACGACCGGAATTCGCAATTTATGAGCCAACGGCCGATCTGTGAAAACCATGATCAACTCATCTTGATGTTTTAGAATATCTTCCTCATCCTGATAAGCAGTGATTGTCACCTGCGACTCGAACATCGTGTTAAGCTGATTTTGCAAATACTGCAGCACGCTTTGCCCCATGTTTGAATAAAAACCAACTCGTGGTTGATCTGGTACATTGACATCGGCATGCTGCAACGCCATTTCGAAGTAAACCGTCAGATAATTGATCTCAACATCCGCAATATGAATCCCCATTTTTTCTTCCAACTTGTCAATCATCAAGATCGCCATATCGGCAGCTAATTGAAATCGTTGTAACATTTTGTCCGTCAAATAATCAGACGGAGAAATGTGGAAAATACCGCGATTAATCAAGAAAATTAAATGATACTTAGTCGTCTCATAAAATTGGTCATAGTCAATCTTGGCATCAACCAAAGCTCGAACTTCACTGGCAATTTGGTCGAACATTGCTTTGTTTTCGTGAACCTTTACCTTCAACTTAGCTGGTGACAATAACTTGTTCGCATACAAGTTGAAGGGAAAGGCAAGGAAATCATATTCTTCTTGGCTAAATGACACATGGCAGCGATCTTCAATATCACCAACAATGTTAATGAAAAGTGGTGAATCGTCCATCAAGTTCGTATAATACGGACTAATACCACTGAATACATAATGATGCTTTTTCAGGAAGACGATGATTTGCATGATCTTCTCAAAAATTTGTGTTGTGCTCGTCTTTATCTTTGCTGAATTCAGCCGACTGACGACTGATGCAACCAAAGTTTTATCCGTAAAAATTCGCGACTGCACATAATCAAAGAGGTGATTGTAAATCAACATGGTTAAGTCAACAGTTGACCCCACTTGTAACTTAACCCCGCGACTTGTCGCCCCTTCAATTTGGAGATCATAATTTTTCAACCAAGCGCGACAAGCTTCTAAATCTTTTAATAAAGTGCCGCGACTGACCGTCAATTGATCAGCGATTTCATCCATAGGAATGAATTGCCGTTCTTTGATAAGACGAAAAAGAATTTCCGCCTGCCGCTTCTGCTTGTCGTTATTATCAATATTTTGTTTGAAGACACCTGATTGAATTAAAGAAAATTGGCGATAATCCAAGATGTGCAAGAAGTACCCATTTTTATTAATGCGAATTTCTGCAGCATCCCCAAGTGATTCTCCTAGCTCATGAATGTACTTCTGCATCGTACGCGTTGAAACGTTTTCGCTTTCGGCCAACTCGTCTAAATCAGATGTGCCATTTGCTAGGAGATAGCGTAGAAGTCGATAATCCAAACTATTCAATCAGGTTACCTCCCCAAGCTTATGAATTAACCTCTGGACTTACCCCCCGCAACATTGGTTGTCACACCTGTAATATAACTAGCACGATTGGACAAGAAGTAGTTGACCAAATCACCCACTTCACTCAATTTGCCACTACGGCCTAATGGTGTAGTAGACGTTGAACTGTAGCCGGCACGGATTGCATCAACGGTGGTATCACGCGTATAAGCCAAAGCTTCTTCATAACTCGGTGTCCGTAAGCCTGTTGCTTCCATGATGCCAGGTGCAACCCCCACAACCCGGATATTGTACTTGCCTAACTCTTTAGCCCAAGAACGGGTGAAACCGTTGATGGCGCCTTTACTTGCTGAATAAACACTCTGACCAACAGAACCTTCAAGGCCAGCCTCAGAAGACATATTGACGACAACCCCATGTCCCTGTTTGACCATCCGACGAACGACTGCTTGTGAAACCAAGAAGACACTTTTAACGTTAACACTGAAGATTTGTTCAAATGTCTTAACGTCCAATTCATATTTACCATGTGGATCTTTAGGATCAACCAATACCCGCGGCTTGTTGATACCTGCATTATTCACGACGCCCCAGATTTCTCCATTGATCTTCTCGGCGGTGGCGGCAAGATTTTCAACTTCGTCAGGATCAGTCACATCAGTATGCACATACTTCAAGTTAGGGTCCTTAAAGTCGCCTTCCTTGAGATCGCCGTTAACAACGGTAGCGCCATTATTAATCAATTCCTTGACGATCGCAGCGCCAATTCCTGATGAACCTCCAGTTACAACAATTGTCTTGCCATCTAAACCTAACCAATCAGACATATTCAATCTCTCCCTTTCATCTTTCTGCTCTATGGTAGCGTTTACGAGAGAAAGACTTAAGACAGTCATTTTCCGACGTCGGGGAAAAAACGTGCACGATGGTTAACGAAAACAACTGGATATCGTTAAATAGTCAACTATCACTTGAAAGTGAAACTAGTGAAGGATCATGTAAAAAGAGCCGGTTAGCGGTGCTTGACCACTTAACCAGCTCTTATTTTTGAAAACAGGGATCTCGCTTGCTTTTAATATCACGCCTTAGCCGCATGCCCCACCGACTTAGCATTATCCTGCCCATAATAAGCATCCTTACCATGTTTTCGATAATAATGCTTGTCCAACAAATACTGTGGCAAGTGCACGTCTTGATGTGTCAGCGTTAATGCGTGATAATCCATTTCTGCGACAACTTCCAAGACTTTGGCGTTATAAACTGCCTTAGCTGGGGTCGCTCCCCAGCTGAATGGACCATGTTGGCTGACCAGAACTGCAGGAACTGCGTTATGATCAATACCGCGATCCTTAAAGGTTTTGACGATGACTTTACCTGTGTTTTCCTCGTAAGCATCTTCAATTTCTTGTTGCGTCAACGCTTCGGAGATGGGCACATCCCCATAAAACGTGTCAGCGGCGGTTGTATTCAGGTTGGGGATATCCATGTGTGCCGAAGCGAACGCAACTGCCCATGGTGAATGGGTATGGACAATCCCACCGATGTCAGGGAACTCATTATAGAGGACGGTGTGTGTCGGCGTGTCGCTTGAAGGGTTCAGTTGCCCTTCTACAACTTCGCCTTGCAGGTTGACGACAACCATGTCATCCGGCGTTAAGTCTTCGTAATCAACGCCAGATGGTTTAATGACGAACAATCCCTTTTCCCGATCAATGCCGGAAACATTGCCCCAAGTAAAAGTAACCAGATCTAATTTTGGCAACTGCATATTTGCTTCGTAGACTTCTTGTTTTAATTGTTCAAGCATGAAAGTTCACTCCTGTTCATTTATTGAATATCGTTATTTGTCAATCACTGACTGACTGCGTTGTTTTCCCAATAAATGGTCTATATCAATAAACCCAAATTTAAAACTTAATGTACACAATGACCTGAAAACGCTTTTAACGCCGCCAACTCTGATATAATGGGTTGTAACCACGTGAAGTTAGAAAGGAAGTTTACCCATGCTTAAAGCTATTGCCCTTGATATGGATAACACGTTACTTAATAGTCAAAAAGAAATTAGTGTCACGAATCAAGATGTGCTCCGCTATCTTAGCCGCAAAGGTATACGTGTCATTCTCTGTTCTGGTCGGCCATTTGCCACTTTGAAGCCATTTTTGGATCAGCTTCATTTAACTAAAAATGATGATGTCTGCATTTGTTTCAACGGCGGCTTAGTCCGATTAGTACGGGATCACACCGTCATCAAATCTTCAACGCTGACTAAATCACAAATCCAGCCAGTTTATGATCTCGTTAAGGAAAAAGGTTTCCACTTAGATGTGGTTGCTGAAGATCAGGTGTATTCGTTAACTGAATTTGGTAAATCCAGCTATGAGTCCATGATTCCTAAACAAATGCCATTTACCGATACGACATTTGCTAAGGTGCCAGCCAAATTATCGATTTTTAAAGTGGTCATCGCTGGCGATCCAGAAATGGTTGATGCGGCTTCAGAAGCTGCGCAATCACTTGAGGGCGTCACCGTGACAAGATCACGACGTACCTTACTGGAAATCATGCCGCCTAATGTGAATAAGAAGAACGGTTTGAAAGCAGCCCTCAACTTTTATCGCATTCCGCGCGAGCAATTAGCCGCATTTGGCGATGAAGAAAACGATCAAGATATGCTTGACTACGCTGGTATTGGCATCGCCATGGGTAACGCGATTCCTGAAATCAAGAAAATCGCTGATATTACGACGCAATCCAATGATGAAGATGGCGTTGCAAAATTCTTGATTGATTACTTCCAGATCAGTCCAACTGCAATCCACCCATAACTCGTCTAAAGCCACCTTCCATGAGGCGGCTTTTTTCGTGGGCGGCGTTTGTTCATCCGTTCGCCTGTTGTGATCAATAGCTTTACACGACTACTAAACTACCGGTTCCTGCTCCAACCCAACCCGTTCAAAAAGATCATCAAAAAACTGTTTCGCCTTTTTCACTTCTGCCAGCGGATCATCGGCCTTTTCCGTCCACATCTCAATGGTGAAGGCCCCGCCATAATTCAGGCGTTTCAACGTACGCAGACAGCCTTCGAAATCAACGGTGCCATCGCCAAACGGTACATCTCGGAACTGACCTTTACTTTCGGCGGTGACTGGCAAGGTGTCTTTTAAATGAACCGAAACAATATTATCAATGCCTCGTTCTAACTCTTGACCGACATTGTTTTCCGGCCAAGCAGTTAGATTGCCGACGTCAGGATAAGCTTGCAGCCATGGACTGCGAATTTGCGTTTTGATGTCCTTAATTTTGGTCAAGGCGTTTAGAAAAGGATCATCCATTGTTTCAATATCAAGCATGACTTCTTTAGCCGCAGCATAAGCGACGCCGCGTTTTAAGTTCTCAATGAAGTATTCTCGCGAGGTCACCGTCTTTGGTTCGTAATAAACATCATAGCCAGCAAGCTGAATGTTACGAATGCCGAGATCACCGGCTAAATCGATTGCCTTATAAAGCATTTCAAGGCTTTTTTCTCGAATTGCCGGATCAGCCGAGCCAAGTGGGTAGCGACGATGGCCACTGAGCATTAAGGTGTGCAGTCTCACACCGGTTTGCCAACTTGCATCCCGTACTTCTGCTCGCTGTGCTTTCGTCCAATCAAGTCGGGCTAAGCGTTCATTGCTTTCATCAATCGACAATTCCAAAAAGTTGAACCCTAAATCGTGAGCCTGTTGCAACCTCTGCTGCCATGAATCAGTTTTTGGGAGTACCTTTTCGTAGATTCCTAGTGAATTCAATGTTGTGCCTCCTTAAACGCGTTTGCTGCCCAAGAAACCTGCACACACGTTTTGTATTCGCTTTCATAAATACATAATTGCTATTAAAAAGACGGTGGCCTTAGCAAGCCCGCGCTCCAACCTTTTTTCAGGCTGGACACCGGCTAAGCTAATGGTCACCGCCAGCTTGCTTACTGTCCTATATCACGTTTAATTCGATACCTGAATCACATCAATGCCTTGCCGGCGCAAGTCGCGGACGACCTTTTCATTCGCAAAGTTATCTGTGATCAAAATATCAACGCCGGTTAAATCTGCAACATGGTAATTGCTTGTGACGCCAACTTTTCGATAATCGGCCACGCAGATCACTTTTTGCTTGGTTCTGGAGATCATCGTGCTGTTGATCTGCGCTTCGTAAATATTTTGGGTTGTCACGCCACCTGCGACGCTAATGCCGTCACAGCCAATCAACGTATAATCTGACTGCATCGTTTCCAGAATCTGCATCGCAACTGTGCCGACCAACGACTCTTTTGGATAGCGAATTTCGCCGCCGGTCAGAATGATGGAGGTTTCTGGATGACGCACGCACTCAGTTGCCTTGATATTGTTTGTGATAATCGTCAGCGGCATGATCGCTAACTGATTGATTGCCCGCCAACACAATGAGCTGGAGTTGACGAAAAGCGTACTATTTTTAACAATATAAGCTGGAACCGCCGCCGCAATCGTATCTTTGATTAATTCGATGCCTGAACGCGATCCGTGATTACTGGCGGTCACCACATTGGTTCTTTCAACCAAACCATGATGCCACTTCACCTGTCCCATGTCTGACAAAGCTTTCAAGTCACGGCGAAGCGTCGTGATCGAAACATTGAATCGTTGGGCCAAGCCCTCAACAGCAACTGGCTCAGACTGGTCCACCGCTGACAAGATCTTTTCCCGGCGTGCCTGCACATTGGCCATTGAATTTTTCACTGTCATCACCTCTCAGCAACGAATTGCCTGCTTGCTTACTTGCCCCAGATGCGGATGATTTCGTTTTGGAAATCCGTTGCTGCTTTTGCAGGATCTGGTGCCTGCGTGATTGCCCGACCAGCGATGAAGGTATAAACGTTCACGCCTTCAAACAGTTTCAAGGTATCCACACTCAAACCGCCAGTCACGGAAACTCGGAAGCCCATATCAACCAGCATCTTAACCTTAGCTAAATCCTTCTCGCCCCATGAGCCGCCGGAAAGCAAAGCATCACGACTCTGATGATAAATCGCCTGCGTCACACCAATATCCAGCCACGACTGGGCATCTTCTTTGGTCCAATTACCATACAATTCAATTTGGATCTCTTTAACTTCTTTTTGAGCTGCTTGAATGGTCGGAATCGTTGCCGCACAGATACAAGTCATCCAGTCTGCACCAGCATCGCCCATGTTACGAGCAACGGTTGTCCCTGCATCAGCACATTTCGTATCCGCAATCACGATTTTATCAGGAAAAAGGGCTCGCAATGCGCGAACGGCAATCGTGCCTTCCTGCAAAATCAAGATCGTCCCGGCTTCAACAATATCCACAATGTTCCCAACTGCGCGAACATCTGCCAAAGCACTTTCCAACGTATTATTATCCAATGCCACTTGCAAATTTGGTTTAGCCAAAATGTTTCCCTCCTATTATGCGGCAATCACACGATCTGGTCATGTGGCGCACGCCTTTCCTTAACGTCAAAAGCAGACCGGCCCGTGCCGGCGTCCGATCTGCTTAATGACTCGCTTTATTTCACAAGATCCGTATCTTCACGAACATGCTGTTCTACTTCTTTATCACTCATAACGTTCTTGACGCCAATCACTTGCACGCCTTTACTCTGAGCGTCCTTGAACATGTCGACAAAGTTGGTTGTTGTGAACACCATGTCGTATTGTTTAGCCGTACTCTTGCCTTCTGCCAAGTTGGTATGCTCAATTTGCGTAATCGGAATATTCAACCGTTTAAATGCTTTTTGAACACTGCGCATCATCATTAAACTGGTACCTGAACCATTTGCACACGATACTAAGATCTTCATGGGAAATTTCCTCCTTGTAAGTCAAAGCCTTATTTAGTAGCCTTTTTCTTTGCCATATTTTCTTTATATTGCTCGTAATCCGTTACCATCAAGAAGTAGTTCTTCGGATCGTGACGATATTCGAGTTGTGGGATCAAGACAAGGATCAGAACAACAACCACGATGCCAGCGATGCCGAGAATCTTCATCAAGACTGTGAAGAATGGCCATACAGTGTCCCAGTCGAACATCCCCAGATAGCCGCCAAACTTCGACAAACCAATCCAAGTTGAAATCAATGCTGCGCCGAACACTTGAATCAAACCACTGAAGAACGGTAAGATCATGGCCGCTTTGGCACCAGCTCGCCGGTTTGCGAAGACCCCGAATGCGGCATTATCAAAGAACAATGGGATAAACCCAGCGATAATGATAGTTGGTGAATGGAAAATCAGTAAAGCACCAATGGCTAGGAACTGACCTAATGCACCAAACAGGAAGCCGATGGTAACTGCGTTTGGTTCGCCAAATGCGAAGGTTGCGGCCACATCGATACCAGGTACGGAACCTGGCAGTAGACGATCGGAAATCCCAGTGAAACTTTCAGTCAGTTCCCCAACGAAGGTTCGTACCCCAAGTTGCAGGATGGTCAAGTTAACCGCGAACCCAAGGGAAGTGGTCATAATATAGAACAGGAAACTAGCATTTGGTGCTAAACCTGAGGCGCCTTTTGTTGCTGCGAAAACCCCAACGAAGTATGGCTTGCCAAGAATTAACATGATGATGCCGAAGAAGAACAGCATCAGAATGCCGGTCGCAACCATGTTTTCGTTAAAGATCTTGAGGAAACCAGGCAATTCAATATCCTCAAGACGACGTGCCTTTTTCTTCGCTTTTACTTCACGGGCCTTAAACTTGTCAGCCAGCCAAGAAACAAAGGCAATCCCAAACATTTGTTGATGGGCAACGGCAAACCCGCCGCCATCGGTCAAATCCTGCGTGTAACGAACGGTCATGTTTGAACCGACTGCCCAGTACAGGCCTAAAACAACACCCATGACCAGCAGCACTTCAATCCGACCCATCTTCGGGAAACAGAACAGTAGAATCCAGAAAGCCGTTGCAGCTTGTTGCACTTGGACATTACCAGTTGTGAAGACTGCCCGCAACTTCGTCCATTTCTGGAACCGAACTAGCAAAATGTTGAAGACGAACGCGAACAGCAGCAACAGCATGACATCGCCGAATGTTCGACCAAACGTCTTTTCCAAACCTTCAGTAACCGCGTTTTGCCCAAAATACGGATCAATAACGGTAGCGGTTAAATTAAAGCGATCTTTCAAGCCGGTCAGGATCGGTCGGAAGCTGTTAACCAAGCCGCCAGACCCAACCATCAAGATCATGTAGCCAATAACCGCCTTTAGAAACCCAGCGATTGATTCATATAATGGCTTGCGTTCCAAAATATATCCGAGTAAAACGATAAACCCAATCATGTAGGCTGGTTGCGTCAGAATATTCGACGCAAAGTAGTCCCATATTTTAACTAGAAAATCTAGAATTTGCTGCATGATTTCTTACCTTTCCCCTTCAACTCCCCGCATCGATGAGTGCTTTAAAATCATCAACACTATTGACGGCCAACAGTTTATCGATCAGACCTTCCGTCATTAACATGTCGGAAAGGTCGCCAATGTTTTGCAAGTGTTGCTTCGGATCTTTTGCAGCTAAGGTAAAGAACAGCTGTGCCTGCTTATCAGGGTCGTCTGAATCGAAAATGACAGGCTCAGGGAATTTCGCAAACCCGATCGCCGTCCCCAAAACATTCTCACTTTCAGCCATCGCATGCGGCATGGCCACGCCAGGCACGATCACGATGTATGGCCCGTTCTTCTCAACGTTAGCAATAATTTCGTTAATATACCCCGGCAGGATATACTTGTGTTCGATCAGCTTTCCCGCGGCTTGTTGCAAGGCGTCACGCCAATCCTTAGCAGGTTCTGGTCGAATATCAACGAGATCTTTCTCCAAAAAGTCTTTCAGTAACATAGTTGATTCACCTCTCTTAAACGCGTTCGCAGTCGCAGAAACCTCCACATAAGGACCTCAGTCGCAATGGCCAAAGCCCGGCCATCACGCCTAAGGCCGCTTATGCTCCGGTTTCTAAGCGCTCCTGCTCACGCTCTCTATAGGAATGCAGGGAACGGTGTGTCGTTTGGAATTGAGAAAGCATCGTGGAAACCGCGATCATACATGAATTCCATCCGGTCTTTGTCATCTGGGAAGGTGAATTCACCGCCAACTTGCCAAATGAAAGGCTTAAACTTGTATTGCAAACGATCCTTGCGCATTTGCCAGAGCGCTTCAATTTCCTTAGGGTCAGCCATAAAGTTGGTCCAGATATCATAATGAACAGGAATAATGACTTTGGTGTTCAAAGATTCAGCCATGCGCAAAATATCGATGGAAGTTACCTTGTCCGTGATACCGCGTGGGTTTTCACCATAAGCACCCAATGCAACGTCAATCTTATTTTCATTACCATGCTTAGCAAATAGATTGGAGTAATGAGAGTCAGCAGCATGATAAAGATTGCCGCCGGTGGTTTCAAACAGATAGTTAACCGCAATCTTGTTCATATCTTGCGGCATCTTGCCTGCCAACTTCACATTAGGATCGTCTTCGGTGATTAAAGCTGTCCGATCAAATCCTTCAAGTACTTTGACCTTTGTCTTGCCGATAGTAACCACATCGCCAGGTTTAACAACAACCGTCTTTTCTGCCGGAACACCCCAGCCTTGCCAAATCTCACAAACCTTTTCTGGGCCATAGAACTTCGCATCCGGACAATTCTTATTAACAGCAGCAGCCGTATTCACATCCAAATGATCACTATGAATATGACTCACAAACAAAGCATCAACATCTTTAATGGCAAATGGATCAATCACAAACGGTTGATTGCGCAGATTCGGTTGCATCTTTTGAACGCCGCTCATCCGCATCATCTGATGACCCTTGCGCATCATGCCATTACCATGTGATTGTTTACCAGTGCCACACCACATATCAACCAAAATGTTGGTATCTTCAGCCGTCTTCAACCAAATACCGGTACAACCCAGCCACCACATTGAAAATGTACCAGGCTTCACCTTTTTGTCAGCGATCTCCTCGTTCAACCAAGTCCCCCACTCTGGGAATGTGCTAAGAATCCATTTTTCCCGAGTGATGTTATTGATATTTTTGTCTGCCATGATATTTCCTCCTTAGGCTTTGTTTCTGCTTTCAATTAACATGGTAGACGATTCTGGATACGCTTACAATACCTGTATACGCTTCATTTAGGTAATATACGCCATTTTATGAACTTTATACGGACTTTTGCGAATCTTTAGCTTATACCTTTACGATTTAAATCATTTCTACGCGATGCAAAAATTCATAAAAAGCATTGTTATTCTCATTTCATGAAAATGGCATCGGATATTGTCGTCCCTTGTAAAGAAATCAAATAATTGAATTTCGTCTGTTCACTGTCGAACATTTAAACCTTATTTTAGACAACCTGTGATTTCTTAGCAGAACATAACAATAGACCAACGTCTTTCGGTTGGTCTAAATACGCGATGCGCGCCTTGAAGGCGAATAGTATTGAAGAAATTTTCCGAGCGATCATGTGAAGAACAACGTCACTGCGAAATTTACATTTCGATTGAGATGTCTAGATCATGAACCTTCTCCTCTTTTTCCTCTTCTTTTCGTTTTGGTTTCAGGATTGAAAGAATGACACCTGTTGTGGCTGCAGCTATTAGCAGTGCAGCTAGATAGAGAAATGGATTGCTGGCGACTGGAAGGGTGAAAATTCCTCCTGATAGAAGCGGCACCGTGACACCCCATGAAAGAATTAATCCATGCCCCAACCCAGAACCAATCATTGCCGCCGGTACAACGCGCAGTGGATCATCAAAAGCAAATGGTAGCGCCCCCTCGGTTACCTGACACATTGACATGATGATAGCAGCTTTTGCGTTTTCACGATCCGCTTTCGAATATTTCTTAGGGCTAAAGATTAGAACAGACATAGCAATGCCGAGAGGTGGTGCCATGGCAGCAACATTTTTACCTGCTGCTGGGCCCCATACCCCTGCACTGGCAAATGCGGTCACAATAGCAAATGCCATTTTGTTAACTGGGCCGCCCATATCAAATCCCGTCATACAACCGAGCATAAACCCTAATACGAATCTTGATGCATGGTTCATGCCCATAAAGAATCCAACGGCAGCTTGCGTAAGTGCCGCTAGCGGCGGTCCAACAACATACATAATCAAACCAACTTCAACCAACCCGCCTACTAAGGGAATCACTACCAAGGGCACCATTGATTTAATACTCTTTGGCAGGTTCAAATTATTAAAGAAGATCGTAATCATCCCAGCAACAAGCCCCGCTAAAATCCCTCCAAGGAAGCTAGCATTCACCACGGTTGACAAGAAACCGCCCATCAGTCCCGGCGCAATTGCTGCTTTTCCCGCGATTGAATACCCGATGCCAGCAGCCAGAACGGCAACCATAATCGAGAAACCACCGTTACCAGCTTGAAGCAGATAATAACCTATGGAACCTTTCACTTCAGTCTGACCAATAATTCTGGCAATGGCCGTACAGAACCCAGACATAATGATGACAGGGATCATAAAGGACAGGCCACTCAGAAAATGACGTTTTAAAGATTGTCCTTTGAAAAGGTCCTTAAATTCTTTCTTCATCATGTTCCTCCTCATATTACTAGCACCACACCTGTTTAAGCAGCTATTTCCCTATAAATTGATAGAGCTACTTAGCTGCCGCCGCAAGTTTCTTTTGGATTGTCTGAAGCAAACTTTCTGGTGTTTGAATCGCCATATTTGTTGGGATTGTTACCGTTGGCATGCCCTTAAATCTTTCCTTTCCAGTAACAGCAACATCTGCGGCAATAATTGCTACGTCAGCATCTTGAATGTCTGCATCTGTTAACCCATTCTCAACCCCAGCGCTCCCTTGCGTTTCAACATGTCCTTCCATACCGAGTTTCTTTGCAGCACTAATCAGCTTTTCACGTGCCATATAGGTATGAGCAATACCCACTGTACAAGCAGTTATTCCGACAAATTTCATGATTAAAATCCTCCTGATTTTTCTAATATTTTTTTGAACTGGTCTGCATCATTTTCGTGTAACAATTTTTCTTGTACTTCTCTATGCGTTAATGCCGCGGATAAATGTGAAAGCAGCTTCAAGTGCAAAACGTCCCTACCCGTTGTTGGTACCACTAATAAAAACACAAGACGAATTGGTTGATCATCTAGGCTTTCCCAAGCCAGTGCATGTCTTGTTTTTAATACAGCAATAGCAACTTTATTTGCGGCATCTGACTCACCGTGAGGAATCGCAATGCCATTTTCCATGCCTGTAGCACCAATTTTTTCCCGTTTTAACACATCTTGATAAAACAAACGTTCATCAGACACAGTGCCATTTTGTTTTAACATATGACATAACTCTTGCAGGGCTTCATCCTTCGTTTGTGCTTTGGACGCAAGATTAATATTATTTCCGATGACGTCCGTCACCTGTACAGCTGGCTTTTCCATTTCCTCACCTCAACTATAAAGCGCTTTCATTTGTCGACAATCAAACTGCTTAAACTACCCTTGATACTGATTTTTAAAGGGTGTCGAAACGAATACCGATTGCCGACAATTTTTTCAACCTGATCTTTTTGCTGAATGATCAACAAAATCTGATGATTCTTCATCAAGTAACTAAAATAGAAAACCAAGTACACGATAAGATCGATTACAGCTAAAACCACATGATTACTTACGCATAACGCCAATGCCGAAACCATGATCAAAACACGGGTGTAACTAACCCAAGTATTCCAAGTGAACCTGATGTGACGGCCTTGACTTTCAACCTTATACCAGTAGAAGAAACTACGCTTGCGGTTGATAGCCACCCACCTCTTTTCTCAAAGAATTAATAACCTGTGCCGTGAATGTAGCTTGGTTTTGGGTACGCTGCCGCATCAATAATGCAACATTAAATGTTGGAACTGGAATGTTATAAGCCATCGCCGAGTTGATAGCAGCAACACACGCAGAACTAGAATGAATCACAGTATCGACGTCATCTAACTTGGCATTCTTGGAGAACGCATCATACATTAGATCCATCAGCCAGCCACGAATAACTGCAGATTTACTCCAATTATAAGCAACATCCTTTAAGTTATATTCAAATGGACTGGCATGAAGTAGGTCAAAGCCTTCACCTAAAACTTCCAATTCAGCATGAAGAATCGCATTATGAATGACTTTGAGGTAATGGCCGCTCCCAGATTTTCCGGTGTAGAGCAAGCCATCTTGAGCCGAGATATCCCTAAGCATCGGCTCAATGAGCCTAAATGCTTTCAGATCGCCACCAACCATGAAACTAGCACCGTGACGTGCTCCATATGTGCCACCTGATGTACCGATATCCATCAAGAATATGCCTTGTTCAGCGAAGATGGCGGCGTTTTTAATCGAGTCTGTATAATTTGAATTCCCACCGTCAATCACGATATCTCCCGTGGATAAAACCGGTACCAAACTTCTAAGAACCGAATTTGTTATCCTTCCAGCAGGGAGCATAACCCACACAACCTTTTGAGCGTGATCAGTTTCTAATGCCCTAAAGTTTGAGATAGTTGTAATACCTTCTTGTTCGGCTTTTTGAACCACGTCATCATTGACATCATAGCCAATAACCTGATGTCCAGCATCTTTCATGTTAAGTGCTAGATTAAGTCCCATTTTGCCAAGTCCTATTAAATATAACTTCATGACAATCCTCCACTTTTTAACTTGTACCTAATCAGATACTGTCCGCTTCTGAAAAAAGTCGATCAGCTGATGCCAAATGGCCTTTGGATTATTGGCCTTTGCTAGTAAACTCAAGGCATCATCTGAGGAAACTAACTGATTAAACCGATGATATACCGCATCCAGATTAGTATTCTTAATAGCATGTTGATTTAAACCAATGAAAAAAACGAACTTTGCTTCTCCGTCACCCCAAGTTACCCCATGTGTTGCTACTAACAAGGTAATACCCGATTTCTTGATATATTCACTTTGCGCATGCGGCATAGCAACCTGATCCTGACGAATGAGCGTTGATGCAACTTCTTCTCGTGCAATAGCAGATTCAGCCACTCCGATTTTTGCAAGGTCACGATCAACTAATAATTGGCCTATCATCTTAATCGCATCATCACGTTCAAGATGCTTTGAACTAACAAGAATACGGGTAGGTGACATTAGACTGAGAAAACTATTTTGATTTCTCGTTCGTCTATCTTCTATATTCGTAATCTCTTTAGCGACCAGTCGTTCTTCTTTGGGCTCAAAAAGCGGTTTGATAACCACTACTTTTTGCCCTGGCAACTCAAGTGGAATCGTACTGATGATCATATCCTCGACAAATTTTGCCTTGAATGCATTAGGAACAGACAGTACTCGAGTAATGTTGATCTTATCAGCAAAGGACGCCTTGAGTCTCTGTGTCAGTAAACGAGCTGTGCCAAGTCCAGTACTGCAAATAACCGCCACATTGATCTTGTTATTGCTTACCGTTGCCTTCGTCGTTCGTTCCATAAATGACTGAAAGTGTAGCGCCAGATAGGCGATTTCATTTTTATCAACAGTAACAAGATAGCGATCATCTAGCTTACGGCTAAGATCAAATGCTAATTCAAAAGCTTGGGGATACAAACGCATTATCTCTGATGTATACGGATTACTTGCCTGTAAACCAACCTGAAAGCGATGCATCGCAGGCCCCAAATGAATAGTCAGATCATTAATTAACTGATCATCGTAGATTTGAATATTTGTCTTTAGGAAATCTGCAATGTTCAACAGCCTACGATTTACAACCTGTCCCTTAAAATCGTCCGGTGTCAGCTTTGATTGCTTGGCAGCAAGAATATGGATATTCAGATATTCTTGTTCGCTTTTTGGGACTTGAATATTGAAGGCTTCTTCCAGCAAACGAGTGAGTATGCTTGTCTCAGGACTTAGGGCTTGTGAAGCGCTAGACCATGTTGGCAAATATTCTGCATTTTGAATGCGCACAGTTGAAATACAGATGTGAATCAAAAGTGATTGATATTGATACTCCGTGAACTCAATTTTGGTCACTCGCTGTAATTCACTTAATACTGCTTGCGCTGTACGCAGCGTCTCCGATCCGATCAGATTATCAAAATCTTGAGGCAGGTGAACAACTAGACGATTGGCTTTAATCGACTCACGCCAGTAATTGCTAATAATACGACTTGCGTAGTTTCGCTTATCCTGCTCATTACCGACAATTGCAATGCCATTGACAGTTGATGATACTGATAAGCCAAATTTTGAAACTTCTCGTTTAATTGCCCTCAGATCACGTTCTAGCGTACTACGGCTGACAAAATAATCATCAGCCAGATTATCCATTTTGACGAAACTGTTTTGCATAATGAGATTTAAGGTGATGATGCTACGTCGCCCATGAACATCTAAACCGTCATAGTTACTAGGAATATGAAATATTTCTGCAATCTGTTCTGTATCACCTTCAAAATAGATGCCCTGGTTTCTCTTCCTTACAAGTTGTACTTTCGACCCCAGTAGCCGCCGATCAATTTCATCAAGATAAGCGGCTATTTTTTTGCGAGAAACTTTCAGATTAGCAACTAGATCTGAATAATGTGTCATCTGGTGCGTATAAATAAAAGCAATTGTCTTTCGGATATCCTCCTCATAATCATCTTGATGACTCACTTAGGATCCCTCCCAACTACAAACAGAGTATAGAATGCGCTTACATTTTTGGGTAGTTCATTATTGGAACTATTAATAGTTTCCCCCATTGCGGCGACTTGAAAGCTCGTTTAGCCAACTCTACCACGATTGTCACCTTTAGAATTTAAAGTACTTAATATTATGACAACCAAGACAACGTTTTTATGGTGTCCTGACTTATAGCGACATCCTTCCAACCCAAAAACCATTCTCAGGCATATTGATCTTCTTTGAAACTTGACTAAAAAATCGTTCCAAATTTCTGGCAACACAGCGTGTACTTTCGCGTGTGTCAGAAATTAGAACGATTTTAGACTCATTGATTACCTGCAAGTTTGCCACTAAGTTTTCTCTACCCGCGCACCACCAACGGCGCCACCGCCCCAATCAAGTTCGCCGCATTCCGATACTTCGCCGGTTCCACCACTGGTAGACGAATTGTGCGTGCCGAAAGTGAAGTTACCTGCTGATATGCTTCGATGCCATCACGGATTTCCTTAATCACCCGTGGTTGGGCGCTGATGCCGCCGCCAATGATGACCTTTTCGAGATCAAGAACGGTTTGCATGTTGTAGATCATGGCGGCCACACCGCGCGTGAAAGTGCCGAGAATGACGGCGGCTTCGCTGGTGTTGTCAGTTAGTGCTTGAAAAACGCGCTGGCCAATCGGTTCTTCGTGCACACCTAAGGCATCGGCCATCGCATTGATCGTCGCCACTGCTGACAAACCTGCCGCGGTTTGCTCGCGCGTGATCGGGGTTAGGCCATTGGTCACCATGAAACTGGGTTCGCCAGCAACATAATGGCTGCCGTGATAGAGATGGCCGTTAAGAAAAAGGGATGCGCCAACGCCGGTTCCTAAGACGACCATGGCGCTGTTCATTGTTCCTGCTAAATTGCCGCGCCAATGCTCTGCCAATGCCGCCGCATTACCGTCATTTTCGATTAGGATCGGCACCGTAAGATCGGCGGCTGTAGTCAGTTGTGTGCCCAACACCAATCCTTCTAAAAAAGGCAATGTGGCACTAGCTTTAACGAGACCTTGCTGCGAATCAATGACCCCCGGCAAAGCCAACCCGATACCCGTGACGTGTGCTTTATGCAGTCGAATCAAACCGGTCAAACTGGCCATGAAATCAGCGAGACTAGCGCGCATGGTCGGCAGCTCGCCTTGTTGCGATAGTTCGCCTGCTGCTGACACTAAACCATATTTTGTCGTTGTGCCGCCAACATCAATCGCTAAATACTGCATCGCTAACTCCTTTTCACCGAATTATCTGTTGTAAAAAAGTCCAGAGCGAAGGCGCGCATCATTCAATCGGTGCTTTGATGCGTTTCTCATAAGCATCGAGCCAATTCTGTGTGATCGGTTCAATCGTTGTGGTCTGATCCGGTCCGGGATGCGCCATGAGGATGACTGGTGCCTGATTGGCCGTTGCCACGCTGAAAGTAAACTCGACATTCGTTGCGACGCCCCAGTGGCCTGCATGATCCATGGCGATTAGGGAAAATTCGCCTGCTTGACCATAACGACGTTGCAATTTTTCGATAAATGGATAAACGGCTTCGTCGCAGGCTTGTTGCGGTGTGCGATCGGTACCCATCAGACGGACAATTTCATATGAAAGACACCCCTTCATAATGTCCTCGCCCAATCCGGTTGCTGCGGCACCGCCGATTTCACTGTCGACATAAAACCCTGATCCTGATAACGGTGAATCGCCAACTCGGCCAGGCCGCTTCATGAAAAGACCTGACGTTGACGTGGCCGCCGCCATGGAACCGGTTGGGGTTAACGTGATGGCGCCGACTGTATCGTGGCCGTCATAAGGTTTGACCTTGGCATCAGCGATTTCCGCTCGTCGTTTTTCCCAGCGTTTTTTTGCCCGTTCCGTCAACATGTTCCGCATTTCAAAACCGTTGAGTTGGGCGTATTGCGTGGCGCCTTCGCCGACACGAAAGCTGTTGTAATGCTCGTGGCTGAGTGCTCGAGCCACAGATACCGCATGAAACACATTGTGAATGCCAGCGACCGCGCCTTGTGCCAGCGTGTCCCCATCCATGAAAGCTGCATCCATCTCGACGACGCCATTTTCATTCGGCAACCCGCCATACCCAACGGATTTGTAATATGGATAAGCCTCCACCATTTTGATCAGTTCTTCGACAGCATCGCCTGCGCTGCCTTTGCTTTGTAAAATTTGACTGGCTTTCTTCACGCCGTCGTGGGCCATTCGCCAAGTTGCGATGGCGCCCCATGTTTCGTTGCTCATTTGCTCATCCCTCCTAAACGTGTTCGCAGGCGCAGAAACCTGCACATAAGGACCTTGGGCACAATAGTCAAAAATCGACCATCGCAACCGAGCCCGCTTATGCCCCGGTTTCTAACCGGGTTGGATCACGCTCTGTCAAGCCGATCATCGCATCCATAAAAATCATCATATTTAACTTGAGATCAGCTTCATCCATCCACTCATCTTCTTTATGCGCGATTCCTTTTTGTCCTGGGAAAGATGGGCCAAATGCTATGATGTTTGGCATTTCTCGGGCATAGGTTGCGCCAGTAGTGGTAACCGGTGTGCCATCATTCCCGGTCATTTTTTCATACGCCTGCGTGAGTTGCGCAATTCGCGGGTCATGTCTGTCATGCAAAACGCTTGGCATACTGCGCACAATCGTGATTTGGCTGCCAGCTGGCACGGCAGCCGCCAATCCCTTGCTGACATTGGCTTCGTGATAGGTCACTGGATAGCGCATTGCTAAGCCTAAAGTCATCGCATCATCTGTTTTTTGCAGGCTATAGGGGGTCACGATCAGCCGGCCACTGTCGGCATCTTCAAACGCCATGCCTAGCCCTTCGCCAAAATGTTTTTCAGCCAGTGAATCAATGAGCCACTGGCAATAGCTTGCTAGTTCGCCGGTGGTCCGTTGTTCCGTCACGAGCTTTTTAGCTAGTTCCGTGATCGCATTGACGCCTTTTTCCGGGGCATTAGTCGGCACGCGGATGCCGTTAGCGGTGATTGGTTGGCCATCAACCGCCACCGTGAGTTTATCAGGCACATGATCGCGCGTCTGGTCGCCTGCAATGGTGCCGATCTGCTTGATTGATGTGGTCGCAATTGGGGTAGTGATGCGGTAATTCACAATGCCGCGTTCACCATAAACGACGGGGAACTTACAATCGGGCGTAAAGCCAAACTCAGGCGGCGCTTCACTGGCAAGATACCGTGGGACATCGTTTGACCCGCTTTCTTCGTCAGATCCAAAAATCAATCGAATGGTCTTTTGCGGTTGAAAACCGGCATCCTTCAGCAATTTCATGCCGATTAAGCAGGCCATGCTGGGTCCTTTATTGTCCAACACGCCGCGACCGTATAGACGTCCGTCTTTTTCCGATAGTGCATACGGCGGAAAGTGCCAGTCTGCATCCCCTGCAGGAACAACATCTAAGTGCCCAACAATTCCGATATAGTGTTGATCGTCCTCACCCCATTGCACGTATGCCATGGCATCATTGACGACCGCCGTTTTGAAGCCATAGGCCGCGCCGAGCTGCGCGACCGCCGTTAAAACTGCTCGCGGGCCTGAACCAAACGGCGCGTGCTCCGCTTGTTGACCGCGGACACTTTTGACGGCCATCACTTGGCGTAAAGCCGCGAGGAACTCGTCGCGGTGCGTATCATACATGGCTGCTAAGGTTGCTTTTTCCATCACTCTGCCTCCCAAACGCGTTCCCTGATGCAGAAACGGCCACATAAACATCTCAAGTCTAAATGACCACTTAGATTCCGCTTTCTAACCGCACCAGCGCAAGCGCTTTGCGATTAGTGCGTGTCGCGAGTTAACGTCGACTTAAACGAGTATTTATCGGCTCGATAATACGACGTGTCGAATAGAATTGGCTTGGCATCTGCCGTATAGGTGACCGAATGAACGCGCAACAACGGATCGCCTTTTTTGCCATGCAACAGTTTGGCCATTTTTTTATCCATCAACATGGCTTCGACTTCTTGATGCGAATACGCAATTGCCACGCGTTTTTCCAGAAGTGCAAATAGCGATCCTTCAAAATCGTGGGGCTTTAATCCGGCTACGTATTCATGGCAGATCGCCACATGTTCGACGGTCATTGGTTCCTCATCCCAGAAGCGGCGCCGCACTAACATGTCGATTTCTTTGTTAACACGGGTATCTAGTGCTAAAACGCGGCTGATTTCTTCAGGAACGGGATCAAGCGGTCCGAAGCTGATGACTTCGGTGCGACTTTTTTTACCGTATGCTTTGGCCGCTTCTGTAAAGCCTTGCAATCCTAGTCGACCGCTTTCCACCTTGTCAGAGTATGTCATGACATACGTGCCTTTACCCGGCGATTTCACCAGCAATTGCTGCCGTATCAATAAGTCAATGGCTTTGCGAACCGTTAACCGGCTAACGTCAAACTCTTTTGCCAGATCGTACTCAGATGGCAAGCGCTGGCTCGTTGTATAAACGCCATCACGAACGCGGCGGCTTAACGCGTTTGCGACATCTTCAAATTTTGCCATTCATTTGGCCTCCGTTTCACATGCCATTTGCAAGTGATCAAATAGTGCAATGATCCGCTTACCAACTTCAGCGTAATCATGCGTTGGTAGATTGGCCAGCGACACGCGGACTGACCAAGTGTCACTGCCAAACGGACTCGTTTTTAATAACATCAGGTGTTGCTGCTGCGCTAAGGCGACTAGCAAGCGAGTCGTTGTCCAGTGTTGCTTTAAGTAGCGGGCAAAAACAGCACCATATCGCTGTGTGCCCCACGCCAGCAAGTCAATATCACAATAATACGCTGTATCACGCGCCGGTGCTGGCCGAGTGAGCCCAAGCGTCGAAAAAAGCTGCTGTTCTCTAGCGCGACAAGTCGCAACTACCTCGTCTTTATAAGCCTGCCCTTCGTCCATCAAACCATAAAGGCTGAATAGAGCAATCATTACTTGTTGAACCGTTGACAATCCCGCGGCATGGTTCAAGGCAATGTCGCGAGAGTCGGCCACGATGCGGTCAATAAACGAAACTGTCGTACTTTCGCTTGCAATCGACTGATAGCGGGCGGAAACCTTTGCTTTAACTGCTTTGGGCAGCTGATCAATCAATTCATCGAAAACGTTGTCCTTCGCTAACGCAATCGCGCCGACCCGCCAACCGGTTGCACCAAAATATTTTGAAAATGAATAAAGGCAGGCTGTGTTATGCGGTAGAGCGGCAAACAAGGATAAGAAGTGCGGTACAAATGTTCCATAAACGTCATCGGTAAGAATCATCAGGTCTGGCCGATCTGTATTAACGATCGCTTCGATCTGCGAAATATTTTCCAATCCCATTGCATTGGCAGTCGGATTACTTGGATTAACCACGAATGCTGCTTTCACTTTTGGATCGCGCAGTTTTTCAATCTCGGCTTGTGGGTAAACATAACTGGCGCGGTCGCCAGTCGTCACGCGTTGTGCCTTAATCCGAACCACATCAAATGCATAGTGAGGTAACTTTGGAATCTCAAGGTATGGCGCGAATGTTGGCAGCAGCAAGGCAATACGATCCCCCGCTGCTAATAAGCCGGTATGCATCAAGGTATCGAACAGGTAGCAAATGCCTGCCGTTCCGCCTTCCACTGGAAAAACATCCAGCGGCACTTGCCGATCATCGAACAACTCTCGAATCATGTAAGCTTTTAGCGGCTGTTCGCAAACAGAAAGGCACCGGACTGGGGCAGGATAATTGTCACCAATCACCGCATCGCACGCGGCACTCACCCAAGCAGCTGGCGTCATACCTAGTAGCTGTTGATCTGCCTGACATATCCAGTTCAAGAAATCGGCTCCGGGGCCGGGGTGCGTCGTCAAGAAAGTTTGTAGTCGACCCATTCGTTCTGGCGCGGCCTTGATCTGTTTGCCAACTAAAGCCGAGGACGACTTCCGAGTTTCCTGAACGGCGAACTGTCCTAATAGAAAGAATGCCTCCCGCGGCACTGGGGCGGTCCAGTTTGGATTGCCGCGACCAGCATTGAGGATCGGGGCATCAGGTGCTGACTGAATTTGCTTTTCCAAGTACAAACTAAGCTCAAATGGGCTGAGTGCATCGATCGAGATGGTCAAGGCTAATACGCTCCCTTTTGTGATCTATACTTTTTAGTATATACTATTCGATCTGCTTTCAAATTGCAACCGATTTCTGCAATTTCTTTTTGAGCCAAATGCCGTGATGCGTCAGGCTTCAAGCAAGACGTTTGGAAAAATGTATGCCCTTTCAAATTTTGCTTGTTTTTCCAACGACGACCGTTTATGATGTGTATGTACCAAGTAGTATATACTAAATTCTTTGTTGTTGATACCAGTGTCTTTTCGTTTTCGTTGGCAGAAAAAGGGCAGTTGTCAGCTTGATGACAGGCTGCTTTTCCCTGCCAAAATATGTGGCAATAAGCAAAATTAAATAAAGGAAGTGTGTCATCATGTCACCATCTACCCCTGTCCACGAAGACAAGCGTTCGCCAATGTTAGCACTTGGCATCTTGTCGATTTCGTTCCTGATGTCTGTCAGCAACGCCGTCTCTGGTACGATCCCGTTGATGGAGAAATATTTCTCTGATGTCTCGCGAGCCAACGTCGAATTGCTGATCGTGATTCCGACTGGCGGTGTGTTGTTGGGTACGGTTATCAGTGGTCTGGTCTCCAATCTACTCGGAAAAAAGTACACGGTTATTGCTGGGCTATCCATTTCACTCGTTTTTGGGATCATTCCTGCCTTCATCTTTAATTATCCAGCGATTTTGATTTCGCGGGCAATGTTCGGGGTTGGCATGGGGATTTTCACGCCACTAAGCGTTTCCTATATCACGGATCTTTTCCCTGAAGAGACACGTAATCGCCTGTTAGGCTGGCGTAATTCAGTTGGGGCGATCGGCGATTCCATCATGCTTTTCATCGCTGGCTTTCTGATCAACATCAGTTGGCACACAACCTACTTGGTTTTCCTGTTCCTATTAGTCCCAATCCTCTTGGTGATGTTCTTCGTACCAAAGCATTACGACAACATTGTTTCTGAAGATGGCAAGGAAGTTGAAGAAGACGTTAAGGTAAAGCCGACGACCAATTTCGGTGTTATCCAGCTCGCGTTTATTTTCCTCCTTGTCTGCTTATTCTATTCCGCGATCTCACTAAAACTGGCGAGCTACGTTGTCAACAATCACATTGGCAGTGCGGCAGCCGCCACGCGGATCTTCGGTTTCCTCGTCCTTTGCTCAATCTTCTCAGGGCTGATTTTTGAAAAAATCGCTAAATGGTTCGGCAAGTATACGGTCACCATTTTCTATATCATCACTGCGATTTCGATGATTGTCATGTCCTTCACCACTTCCATTCCGGTACTGTTGGTACTGGTGCTGGCGGCAGGCTTCTGCAATGGCATCATCAACCCGGCACTAACCGCGCGAATGGTGCACTATTCGCCAAAAGGTTCTATGAATTTCACGACATCCATCATCATTATTGGCATCAACATCGGCTTTCTGATCGCGCCTTATTTCTTCCAATTCTTCGGTGAAATGATTGGCAATGCAGGCCCAGCCAATATGATTCTGTGGAGCGGCATCTTCTATGTTCTGTTAGCTGTCTATGACCTCGTTGTTGTTAAAAAAGACAAATTGACAATCTGATCAGCGCGTGAGTCAAATCGGTCAGAAACCTGCGAGCACTTTTAATAGAGCGTGACCCATCATAACGCGCTCCCCAGCGCAGCAACCGCGCTGGCTCGCGTTCACTTTTCAAAGGAGAAGAATTCATGAATGACAATGTAGCATGGTTTAAACAAGCGAAGTACGGCATGATGATCCATTGGGGCCTCTATTCACTGCTAGCTGGTGAATATCGTGGCGAATCTTCCAGCGCTTATGCAGAATGGATTCAGTCAAAATTTCAGATTCCTAATGCTGAGTATGGCAACTTGGCAACCGTCTTCAATCCGCTGTACTTCGATGCCAAAAAAATCGTCGCACTCGCTAAGCAATGCGGCATGCAGTATCTGGTGGTAACAACTAAACACCACGATGGCTTTGCCATGTATCACTCCAAGGTCGATGCTTATAACGTTTATGCCGCCACGCCATTTCACCGTGATATCATCGGTGAGCTGGCAGAAGCCTGTCAAAAAGCCGGGCTCAAGTTTGGCCTGTATTACTCACAAGACCTCGACTGGCACGATCCGAACGGCGGCGGCTACAAGTCGAACGATGTCGAAACTGCTGGCACGACTTGGGATAATAGTTGGGACTTCCCTAACGAAGATCAGAAAAACTTTGATCTTTGTTTCGAAAATAAGATCCTGCCGCAAATCAAGGAAATCATGTCAAATTACGGTGCCATTGCAACAGCGTGGTTTGACGTGCCGATGACCTTGTCTGAAGCGCAAAGTCAGACCATTTACGACACCGTCCGCGAGCTGCAGCCAAACTGCTTAATCAACTCACGTCTAGGCAATGGTAAATACGACTTCGTTTCTCTTGGCGACAACGAGATCCCGAAAAACAAAGAAGACATGAACAAGACAGACGTTGACTACAACGAAATTACTGGCTTCAAGCCTTCGCCACTAGGTCTCTACGAAACTGCCGGCACCATTAATGATTCTTGGGGCTTCTCGTACCACGACCAGAATTGGAAAACACCACGTACCCTTTATCGCTATAAGCAACACCTCAACGATTTTGGCATCAATTATCTGCTGAACGTTGGTCTCGATCCACTGGGTCGTGTACCAATGATGGCAGAGGAGAATCTGCTGGCGGCTAAGGCTTTGGAAGATGAAGCGAACCGGTAGAAAATAAAAAAGACTGATTCAGCGGAATGGCTAACCTGAATCAGTCTTTTTTGCATACTATAGTTTATTATTGTATTTTTTTAACCAAAAACTGATCCATCAAACTATGCTGCGCCGTGACCAGTGGCCCAGGCAACTCATTGAACCCAAACTCCTGATACACATGCACTGCTGTCGTCAGAGTATGATAAGTTTCGAGATAAACTGAGCGATATCCGACTTGTTGAGCATACGCCAGTGCATGGCGTAACAAGCGTTTGCCTAGCCCATGGCCTTGAAGCTTGCCATGGACATAAAATTTCTGGAGTTCAGCCACCTTGTGTGCGGGATCATATTCCGCAATGCCAACGCCGCCAAGAATTTGGCCCTCGCGTTCTGCGACAAAATATTGGCGATTGGGCTTGGCGGCGTAGAACTCGCTTAGATGATCAAGCCCTGTATCAAAATAGACAGTGCCAGGCTTATCTAGGTCGGCCGCCTTCAAGCATTCGCGAATCAACGCAGCCACCTGTGCATCATCGGCAGGCGTGATTGGTCGAATTTCTTCATTGTTCGTTGTTGTCATGGACATACCGCCTTCAGAGGTTTAGTTGAAAGCATAGTATTTTGACTAAAAAATGCAAGTGTTAGTTTTGAGGACTCTGATTGACTCTGAAAAGAGATGCCACATGCACCTTTACAATATGCGATCTACACACAGTTTGTCACATTGTCGTTAGTTGCCTGACGCGTCTTTTCTTGTCTGCCATTCTGTGACCTCCGCCATTCATTACAAACAAGCATGTTGTCAGTAGCCATTGTCGAAGTTTTTAATTTCGTGCTCCATAACTGATTCGGAAGCTAGCAAAAACGGTAATATTTTTAATTGCAAAATATGTCGTTACGACCTATACTCCTATGTGTCGTTTCGACATATGGAGGTTATGATGTACGAGTTATCAATTTTAGGAGCACTCATGTCGCGTGACATGTCTGGCTATAAACTGCGTCAAGTTCTTGGCAGTAATCTCGTTCCCCGCCGCGAGATTTCCAATGGGGTGATGTATCCAGTGTTGCAACAGTTACAGCACAAGGGGTACATCACCATGTCGTTGGCTGAAAACAGTCCTCGTCATGAGAAAGTCGCTCACATTACAGACATTGGTCAGAAGCATTTCTATGCACTAATGGCTACTCCAGTACCAGTGGATGCAAAACGAGAATCAGTTTACCTATTCAAATTTCGGTCGTTGGCCGCTGTCGACTTTGCGGAACAGTTGCAGATTCTAACTGAGTATGAAAACGTCAATGACCAAGACTTGAATGTGTACACGACCCTAAAAAAACATTTGCAGCAACACACCAAACCGGGGAAAAGCGATCCCGCGTTGCTCAAGAGTACGATCAACACCCTTGAGCTAAACATTGCACTTTGCCAGACGAAAAAACAGTGGGTAGCACAAACACGCACTCGCATTTTGCAACAGCAAACCACTGAAGGAGGCATGCATCATGCCTAATGCAACTATGACCACGACACCGAAGAGACATCAGTGGCTGGCATTGACCGCGATGAGCATGGGTGTCTTTATGGGATTACTTGACGTCACTGTTGTCAATGTGGCGTTACCCACGATGGTCAACGACTTCAACACGAACTTCACGAATCTCCAGTGGGTGCTCAACGCCTACACGCTCGTTTATGCCGTGTCATTGTTAATCATGTCTAAACTCGGTGACATGTACGGGCGCAAAAAAGCATTCCTTGGTTCATTGATTTTGTTCGTGCTGGCTTCGGCGGTTAATGGTATGGCCAGTAGCCTAATCGTCTTGGATATTGGCCGAGGCATTCAGGCTATTGGCGGCGCCGGGATGAATTCACTCTCCATGGCGCTCGTCGCCTCGAACTTTTCAGGCAATAGACGAGGTGTTGCACTTGGTATCCTTGGCTCCGTTATTGGTATGTCCACCGCATCAGGTCCACTAATTGGCGGTTTCCTAGTCGAAAATTTCGGGTGGCCGTCTATCTTTTATGTCAATGTGCCTGTCGGTATCGTCGCTGTCATCATGACGCTGACATTTGTTAATGAAACACCGAGTTATGGTCAACACGAACGCATTGATTTTGCTGGCATGCTTTTTTCCGGTCTCGGTCTTTTTTCTTTAATTTACGGTTTGATTATCAAGGAGGGACATCCCCACTGGTCATGGATGGACATCCGGATCGGTGGTTGGATCATTGCGGGTTTCATTTTGATAGCACTTTTCATCTGGACCGAAAGCAGAGTCCAACAGCCCATGATGAGTCTTAACTTCTTCAAACAGCGTCACTTTGTCGGCACCATATTTGTGGCTTTTGCACTCGGCGCAAGTCTTTACTCTTTCAATACCTTTTTGACAGCGTTGATGCAAAACTACATTGGCTACTCCGCACTCCAGACTGGTGTTCGGCAACTAACGATCAGTGGCTGGTCATTAGTCCTTGGCCCGATAAGTGGTTATCTTGGTACGCGATTCTCAAAAAAACGTATGATCAGCGCATCATTATTAGTTGGCGCATGCGGTTTTTTGGTCATGTTGAATGCGATGGGACCACGGGTCAGTTTTATGGATCTGATGCCCGGCATGCTCATGATTGGATTCACTAACGGGATCGTTAGCCCATTGATCAACACGGTTGGAATGGAAGGCGTCGCCCCGCAACAAATGGGGATGGCTTCGGGCTTATTGAATATTTTCCGTCAACTCGGGATCGTGATTGGCGTCGTTGGGTTTGGTTTGATGCAGGCAACCCAATACGAAAACTATCTGAATACGCATATTCACACCGTGGGGATGCCAAGTCAAATGACAACCGGTATTCACGCTGCCCTCATTAAGGCAGGTCCATTCTCAGGGCACACAATCGCATGGTCAAAACGTCTAACAGAAACACCATTCGCCCAGAAATTACAAAGCGTTGTGGTGCACGCCTACGACAACGGCATGGCTGCAGTATTGATTGCAGCGCTTGTCGTGATATTAATTGGCAGTTTGGCGGCCGCAGTGTTGATGCGAAAAGAATCACATGCTGACGTGCACGCATAGGCATCACTGACCACCCCCGCACCAGACAAAAAAATAAGAAAAACAAAATGGGATGCCGGCGAATACTTGCCAGCATCCCATTTTGTCGCAACTAACGGCTTGGGCAATGCTTTTTGGTTATCCGGCACACATCGTCTGCCCCAGTCTATACTTCAGACATGGGGCTTCACAAGGGCCAATGTTTCCCGTGAAACATTGGCCCTTGTAAATTGACGGACTGGGCATGCTTGCGCCAGTTGATTATCCATCCGCTCTCATGTCCTCACCCCTAGCCAATAAATTTTTCAACAATCGTAGTTCATCGCGAATCGGAATCCCATTATCAGCAACCGCAGGAATTTGTGGTTTTACTTTTCGAGATTGATCGACCGCTTCGGGGAAAAGCTGCGTCAGCCGATACCCGCGCCGTTGATAAAATCCTAATGCATGCAGATTATCGTTTGTTGTGATTAACTCAACACCTGTTTTGTGGCTAAGCACCGCAGTCGTTTCAACTTTTTGAAGTAAAGCGGATCCAATACCTTGATTCGCACGCAAACTGTCTAGAGAAATGACCTCAAGCGTGTTTCCTCGATCGAGATAGGTGATCATACCTAAGATGTTTTGCTCATCAATCGCCACAAATCCAGGAAGTTCATTCAGATGATACACGACCCCACTCAGAACCATATCATCGCTGCCCCAGAGCTCTTTAAATAATTTAGTTGTCGCCGATCGCCATCGATCAATCGGTTCTAGTTTCATGAAATCCTCCTATCATGAACGATCAAGAAATTTTTAATTGTGTCATTGATCTAACTAGATCACAGCGTATAATTAGCGCATCAATAAAGTCCCGATGAAATGAGGAAATTGCTATGTTAAAAGATGGACTTGTCGTGATTGATGTTCAGTATGGGTTAAGCGCCGCCCACCATTACAAGCAACTGTTAGCAAATATCAATCAGCGTATAGACGCTTATCACGCTGCTGATCATCCAATTATTTTTATGCAACATACTGATGAGAGCATGCCATATAACGGCCATGATTGGCAACTCGATACACAGCTACATCGAGCACCATCTGATCGGGTCATTCTAAAGTATCATTCTGATTCCTTTTTCCAGACCGGTTTGGCTGCCACCTTACACGGCCTGCACGTGCAAACCATTGAAGTCGCCGGTCTGCAAACGGAGTACTGTATCGATACCGCCATCCGCGTCGGCCATGATCTCGGCTTCAAGGCGGCGACGATCCATGGCTTGAATTCGACCTTCGATACGCCCGATCTTTCAGCACAGCAAATCATCGCGCATCACGAAGGTATTTGGGATGGTTCGTTTGCTGAAGTTGTTCGGGATGAAGGAGTAAAGCTTTAAATCATCAATATTCTCAAAACTGGTTGCTTTTAACGTAATTGTCATTGGAGAGGAAACTGCTGGTCTAAAATAACCCTTATCTTCTTGATGAAATCAAGCTTAGATAAGGGCTGTTTTAATTATGCTTTTTGCTTTGACGGACTTCAGAGTATATACCCGCTTAGATTATTAAGTTCTTTCTACCTGCTTAATAGACTCACTTAACTGTTCGACTATTCGCTGATAGTTGACCTGTTGAAAATCACTTACATCGACTTTCAGAAGATCGCCGATGTAAAACTTGTCATATTTTCGTTTGCGAAGACGTTTCTGAAATTGCTCAAATGTAGGCATGCCATCAAGCTTAGCTGTGCCTTTTGCTTGATCTTCAAGATGATAGGCATTCTGCAGGTGTCCCGGATGTCGGTGATCAAACAAATCACGGTGGCGTTGGCGCTCATACAAGACTTGATCCGGTGCTTCTAATCGAACTGTTACGATATGATAACCATAGTCGTCAGCGCTTTTTTCAATATCATCACGTTGCTTATCGCTGAACGGATAATCAGAAATAATCGGTTTTTCCCAAATCATTAGGCGTCTCATAGCACGAATAAAGCGTAATTGTGCTTCCTTATTTAGAGATTTCTTTTGTTCTATATCATCGAATCCGATCTCATCCCAAATATCTTCCTTAAACCTATCCAGTGTTAAGGTTCTTAAAGCAGGAAATGCTTGCCTAATGATGTTCACACTATACGTCTTGCCGGTTCCCGGGGCTCCTGCGACTAAAATTAATATTTTATCCTTCACAGTCGTATCAACCTCCAAATTCCCGATACAGTTTAGTTTTGTCTTAGGAAACCACAGACTGGTTTTCAACGTTCATAAATAGTTCACTCTTATGCCGCACAATATTATAAACTGCCGTATTACAAGGCAGAATATTGTTGCGTAAAGAACTATTCACTTCAGTTTTGCCAAACATTTCTTTTGCAACGCGTGTCCAATTCACCAAAAGCTCGGTGCCAACATTAAACTTACGAAAGCCGTTGTTGGTTAATCGATGATAGTCGTCCTCATCAACGCCTGTTCCGCCGTGGATGACCATCGGTGTTGAAATTTTGGCATGTAACATCTCAATCAGCGGCCAGTTAAGTTTCGTCTTTGATTTAAACTGTCCATGGTGTGTCCCAATGCCAACCGCCAGTGCATCCACGTCAACATTTTCTAAAAATGTCAGAGCTTGAGCTGGATCTGTGTATTTCCCTTCAGCTATTGTGACGCCTTCTTCAGTTCCGCCGATTGTTCCAATTTCACATTCCACAGACACCTGCCGAGCATGGGCATAGTCCACAACGCGTTGTGCCCGCTCCATATTTTCTCGCAGCGACAACGCCGAGCCATCAAACATCACTGAACTGTATCCAGCATCGATAGCTGACTTAATGGCATCAAAGGATTTAGCATGATCAAGATGCAGTCCTACATCAACTAAAAGGTCATCGGCCATCGATCGACAAATTGCGACAAAGTTCTTCATGCCAACATACTCAGCGGTGCCAACACTTGTTTGAATAATAATAGGTGCGCCAGCGTCCTTTGCGGCAGTGATCATCGCAGGTACCATCTCTAAATTATGCGCATTGAAGGCACCAACTGTATAATTCAGCGCTTGTGCACCACGTAACATTTCCCCTAAATTTTTATACATATATTCAGATCCTCCTGACCTGCTAATCCATCCATTCCCCACCGACAAGATTGATTGATTGACCAGTCAAATAGCTTGAGTTATCAGTCAAAAGGAACACAGCGGCATTGATGACATCTTCAATATTCACAAGCCGATGCATCGGAATATTCTTCTTAAAGTAATCCATTACTTGATCTGGCTGCAAACTTCTCTTTTTGGCGTACTGGTACTTCAAATCTTCCCACATTTCTGTAGGAACAATCCCTGGACAAATCGAATTGACGCGAATACGTTGGTCAGCGAATTCCTTTGCAATTGATTGGGTTAGTCCCTGTACGCCAAACTTGCTGGCACAATAGACAGTCTGCCAAGAGCTCGGCTTTTTCCCTGAAAGTGATGACATATTTAAAATTTCTCCACCACCGTTTACTAACATATGGGTAATGGCTACTTGGCAACAAAGAAAAGTAGCTTTGAGATTGACAGCTATCGTCTTGTCCCACAAAGCCTCACTGCTTTCAAGAAATGGAACCATCTTTGAAACACCGGCTGAATTAACCCAAGAGGTCAGCTTGCCAAACTGCTGTTCAACTTTTTGCGTAGCAGTCTCAATGGCTGCTTTATTTGTTACATCTATTTGATAATAAGCAAACGACTGGCTTCCAATAGATTGTTCCAATAAAGCTGCTTTTTTGCTATCAAGATCAAAAACTGCAACTTTTGCTCCCCGCTGTATGAAATCGGTAGCCATAGCGGCACCCATACCGCTTGCACCACCAGTAATCACAACGACTTTGTTATCCATTCGATCCTTCACTTCTTCGCCACCCTGTCTTTATAGATATTTTGTAATGTCAGTCGGCTTATCCTTAGGCATCACTTGAACAAAAACCTTTACACCTTTATTAACTAATTCTTGAAAGGTCATTCTTTCCTCAGGACTCGCTGAAATGTTTTTATATAGCACGCTGCGGTTTTTACGACTCCCCATACCGCCCACATCAATTTCTTCGATATGAATGCCAGCATCAACCAAGTAGTTCAATGCCTCTGGCCCCTTAACAAGTAAAATCGTAGGCTCAGAAAGCGGTCTTGAAAAGAAGCGCACGCCATCCTCTTTAGTAAAAATTCCAATGGCAATCTCTTCTGGAATTGCCATCTCCAGAACCTCAATCATATAGTCATCATTAGCCGTTCCGTCGTCTACAATCACGACTTGTGTTGCTTTTCGTTCTTTAATCCAAGCCGTCATTACCTGACCATGAATTAGACGATCGTCAATTCTCGTTAACACTAAGTTTTGCATGTCTATCCCGCCTTTTCGTTTCAAAAGTCTCAATTTTAAAACCAAGTGTTTCTGGATTCTGTGCCTTTTTAACCAAGTCGCTTAATGAAGCGCCACAACTTTGTTCAAGCGCCAAGGTCAGAACCACTGGCAAGTTCATTCCTGCTATCACTTTCATCTTAAAATCACGTGCAAGATATAATGCACTTTGGTATGGCGTTCCACCTGCGATATCGGTCAAAACCAAGACCTCATCATCCTTCTTTGTCACAGACAATAATATTTGATGCAGACTTTCACGATAGTTTTCAGGCGTAACACCGGGCAGTAAAGGCAACGTTTGGATACCAAAATCATCACCGCCAACCATTTTAAGCGTATCAAGGAGTCCCTCACACATTTGGCCATGACTAATCAAAATCATTGTTACCATATCGACACCTCACATTTTGGCTGAAAAGCCCAAGATTCCCAGATAATAGCCAACTATTCCGATAATAAATATCAAAACAATAATTAACGTTGTGTTTACCTTCTTCCGCAGCAAGAACAGGATCCCCAACGTAATGCTCAGCGGAATCAATCCAGGCGCTAGTGAATCAAGCACTTTTTGGAGCTTGGTCGCCCCATCGCCAATTTTAAAGGCTAATGGCGTATCAACTGTCACTCGAGTTGCCGCCATAGCTCCAACAACCATCAGACCAACGATACTAAAGGAGTTGATAATCTTATCAATCGTGCCATTTTTTAAAATTCGTAAAAGTGATGTTTTTCCTTGCTTATATCCGGTCATAAACATGAAGTATCCACAACCAAAGATCAGTAATTCAAAGACCACCGTTGCTAAAATTGGTCCCAGATAGCTTCGATCTAGTGCCATGGAACAACCAATACCAAAGAGGATCGGGTATAAAATACCTTGCATGATGGTGTCGCCAATCCCGGCAACTGGCCCCATTAGTCCAGTTCGAACAGCATTAATATCTTCTGCGCTGACATCCGCATCATTTGCCCGTGCTTCTTCCATAGAGCAGGCAATCCCGTTTACAATAGGCCCAATCGTAAAAACTTCAGAGTTATAGAAAACCATGTATTTCTTTAACTCCCGAACCTGATCTTCTTTGCTACTATACAGTTTACGAATAGGTGTAATCATTAAATTAGCGATACCTAGGGCCTGCAAACGTTCGTAGTTATAGGCTGCTTCGGTACTAGTTGTCCAAAGCCAGGTTTGAATTAAAGTCCGTTTTGATAATTTCTTAGCATATTTAGGTTCTACACTTGCTATCGGTGTCACTGATGGTGTCATTGATGCTGATCCATCTGTTGTCGACATCTCAACTGATTGGTCAACTGACAACCGGCGAACACCTTTACGCTTATTAGCAGTCTTTTTATTTTGATTATTTGAGTTCCGATCACGAATATAGAGCAGGATTGCAATAATCGCAGAGAAAATCGAAATTGCCATCAAACTAACTCCTGAATAAACAGTTAAAAAGAAGCCGGCAAAGAACCAAGGAATTAAACTACGCTTCCCTAAATAATTCAGTAACATGGCGATTCCTAACGCTGGCATGATGCCACCCACAACCTCAAGTGCACTAACCACACTCTTTGGAACAGCATTAATTAGATCCTTTGCCCACCCTTGACCAGAAATAACTAATAAAAAGGCAGGAACACCATATAGAATGGCAGCAATGACAAAGGATGGGACAAAGTTCATCAATCTCACGCCACGAATATTGCCTTTATCTAGCAAGCGATCAGCCTGATGAATCCAAGCAGCATTCACAGTCATATAAATATTGTTCAATAAAAGACCAAACATGCTAAATGGAATAGCAAAAGTAACGGCCATTGTCGGGTTAGCTCCCGATAGAATCGTCATGGCTGTGCCAAAAATACCGGCAACAATTGTATTACTTGGCATTGTCCCACCAGCGGAAATGTAGCCTAGATATATAAGCTGGATATTTGCGCCCGCTAGCATTCCTGTCATAGGATCGCCCATGAAGAGTCCAACTAAAACACCGGTGGTTAACGGATAAACTAAACATTTAGTGATAGGTCCAAAAAACCACCATTGACCCATAGTGGCTAATAGAGCTACTAAAATCGCTGATATTACCATTTTGCTCCTCCTAAGTTTTTAGAAATCAATGTTCACCACTAAGACGAATCATCACCTTACCGTTGCGCAAGTTTTCTTGAGTTGCGAGTTCTTTTCCTGCGTCAGCAAGCTCGATTTCGGCACTAATAATTTGGCGAGTATCAATTTTCCCTCTTTCCAATAAACTCACTGCTCGTGCAGATGTATGTGGATTCAAGAATGAAGTATAAATGCTCAGTTCTTTTGTATAGGCTTCAAATTGATTAAATTTAATAGGCTGGTCTGGATCACCTAATCCAAATAACATGACTTTCGCGTTTTTACCGGCAATCTGAATAGCTTGTTCCATGGTTGAGCGTAAACCAATACATTCATACACATAATCAATATTTTTATTTTTTGCGACTGCTTCAATTTCCTGATCTGTAATTGCCTCCGTCGCTCCCAACCGTAGCGCTAATGCCCGTTTTTTCGCCTCTCTTTCCACAACAATGACATTGCTTTGCCCAGTTTCCCTAACGAGCTGCAGAATTAGTGATCCAACAGCTCCTAGTCCATACAAGACCGTTGTCATCCCCGAAGCCATCTGCATCAAATCAACGCCATGAATAGCACAGGACAAGGGTTCCGTAAAAGCAGCATCTTCTAAATCAAGTGAATCAGAGATATGATAAACATTTTGCTCTGGTGGGAACACATAATCAGCCAGCCCTTTGGCAACCCCATGCCGCACTAAGCAAAAATTGGGGAACCCCCTTTGACACCAAATGCACTTTCCACAACCGTAGCTTGGATCACATGCAACTCGATCACCTGGTTTAAAATAGGCAACTTCAGGTCCAACCGACTCAACGATGCCAGAACATTCATGGCCTAAAATAATGGGTGGTATGACGACACTGGCACCATTTTTCCCCTGAAATTTATGCACGTCCGTTCCACAGATGCCGCACCATGCAACCCGAATCTTCACTTCATCTTTTTGAGGCTCCCGATCAGGAACCTCGCGAACTTCATAAGTGTAGTCACCGACATAAAACCCAGCTTTCAATACAAAGCACCTCCCAATTCACTTAGGTAACATTGTGATTCTGATTCAACTATGATAGACACTAAGGTAACGACCCTTGATGATTACTAGGTTAACCTATAAAGCGCTTTCAAAGCTGACTCACAAGCGAAAATGCTTTCACAAAAGAGACTGGATTAGCAAATATCTGAAAATGTTTACAAATAAAACAAAAATTCAAAATAATGGTCTAGGAGCGTAATGATGATCATACAATTAAATCAGGAAATCTTTAATTCACTTTCGGCTTCAGAACACAAGGTCATTGACTTCATCAACAACAACGCTGATGCTGTTCAAACTATGTCCATTACAAATATTGCCCGAAAAACTTTCACTTCTGTTGCAACGGTGTCACGAGCGATTCAAAAGGCCGGACTTAACGGTATAGCCGAACTAAGATATCAAATTAGTCATCAAATTAAACATGCCAACGAATCTGAATCCCCGTATAAAGTCAATACGATTCTTCTAAAGTCATTCCGGGAAGCTAAAAAAACGATTGATAGCATTTCAATAAGTGGGATTCTTCAGACTGTCGATTATATAAATAAGGCAGATCGTATTTTAATTTATGCTCGTGGTTTCACAGCATTAATTGCTGAAGAGTTTCAACAAGATTTACAATTACTGGGATACAACGCAATCATTATGAAAGATGTCATGTGGATTAAACAAACAAGAAGATTTATTTCCAAACGGGATGTAGCCGTGATTTTTACAGTGCGAAATAGCACGCCTGAAATTTTGGAATCAGCAGAAACCATTCATGCGATTGGCGCAAAGTTAGTTACCTGTTGTTGCATCGCACCAACCAAATTGGCAGACTACTCAGATGTGCTAATATCAGGACACTCCGAATTAATCATGCGAACACACGGTTTAGAAGTTTACTCAAAAGTTCCTTTGTTCATCATTGCACGTACTTTGATCGAATACATTGCAAACACGCAATCCAAGTAATAGTCATGACCTCAACCCCGCTACTTACATTCAAAAGATTTAAAATACAGTATTATGATGAAGCTGTGCCTTAGATGAGTTCATTCTCCATACAACTAGCCCGTTGATCAGTACACGAAATACTGTACTGGGGTTCAAAATTTAGAGTCAAAGCTACTGTGCCTCTTTTGATCCATACTCATTCGCGTCCTAATCAGGAAATATCATTGTGAATCGTTGCTCGTTTGTTTGACCACGACTACCATCCGGATTTACAATTCGGTCGAGTTTGAAATGTATCCGTTTTCTTAACTGCAGTTCGTCACTTTCAATGTTTGAGTTGGAAGAAGGTATGACCATGAAAGCCTTATACAAAGGCAATCCAGCTGACGTTTGGGAGATCAACAAAACTGGTGCGCGTCCTGACTGGGTCAAAGAGGCTTTTGACGAAAATTATCTATATTGGCTTGACGATCATCTTCGGATTTTAATGAGTGGCTTGAATCCTTCATTGGCGACAAATTTGAAAATAGGCGCTGTGGGAACAATTGGCGGCGGATTTGCTGGCTATGGTATGTATGCAATAGGTTATCCAGGCGACTTCTTAGATGTGACCAACCACCGTGTCGTTTCTAAGAAAAAGTTTCTGAAACATTATCAAGTTCAGGAACCCTAAAAATTGAGCAGCGCCACATTCAACGTCAAAACGATCGCATCACCAGTCTTATGCTAGTATGATGCGATCGTTTTCTATTCTTGTGTTTTGGTTTGTTGGTAACAAATGAAGCAGGTTGCTGTCTCCATAAAAAACGCCTTGTCCCTAGTAGGCTTTAAGTTTCAAACCCGGAGAAGATACAAGACTTTTTCAGTATGCAAACCACTTATTAATTTTCATCAGCCTTTTTTTACAGCATGTGCCATCAGCAGATAAATTAGTTCGCACAGTATGACGATTAAAACGGCTGCACCAAGGACAGCGAGTGCTGCTAATCGCGAACGACCGGTTTCAACGTACCCACTGCCATCAACGCGGCGAATGAGAATCATGACCGCTATTGGCACTGCAAATAAGGCAAGTAAACCATTGATGAGCCAGATGCCTTTATGTTTCATATGAACAGCCCCCTTGCATAGATTAAGTTGGGCGACTGCGAATCTTTTTGATCAGTGCAGTGCCCGCTATGGGAATCAGCAATGTGACGGCGGCAGCCAAATAAATTAACTGCAGACCAAAGTCCATTTTGAACAAATTCAACCCTGCAGCAACGATAAAGGTAACTGCCAATAAACTGCATGCCCACCTTATCGTTCGTAGGTGCATGTATCGCTGCCACCAGCTAACGAGTAACCACGCCAGCGCGATGACCACAACGTCGGAAAGCACCAGCATCTCAGGTAGCGCGACAAATCCAAGCCGCCCCATCAATATGATGGCTAATGCTGGGCCGAGCCAAGTGATCGGTCGTTGATCATCAGCGCATGGGACTGATTGCTGATGAAGGAGGTCATCTACCGTTAGCTGATAATAACTGGCCAATCGACAAATCGTCTGCAAGTCTGGCTGGTTACGCCCAGTTTCCCAGCTAGATACTGTTTTACGTGAAACAAACAAATCGTCAGCTAACTGTGATTGCGTCATGCCACGCGCTTTCCGCAGTTGCTTAAGTCGGCTGCCTAAGCTTAAATCGCTCATTGCTGTTTCCTCCTTTAACGTAAGCCATCAGTTAAAAAAAGCCTAGCTATTATCTCTAGCATCCTTGATATAGCGGGGTCCTTCACAAAAATACCTCAGCCCTGCTCTCAGACTTGAACCGGCGATCATGGTCTGGCAGACGATCCTTTAATTGGTGGTGTTGGAAGGATCCCGCTTAATCTGTTCAACCTTGGTTCTCAATACTTGTCGTGCTTGATACTTCTGCTCGTTAGTTTATTTTTTTGTCATATGGAAATACCGTTGTTTTGAGATGCTAACGCTTGTAATGCCCTGATTTGTTGTTTAGTCTCTGCATGATGTGGATATATTTTGTTAAGTTCATTGATTTTTTCAGTAATCATGATTGCGTTGTCTCAATAGGCCTATTCAGCATGATATTCAGCCGCTATTGTTTTTGACTGGATCTTAGTTACAATCATCGCTCGTTTCACAGCCTTTTCCACTGCAGCTTCAATAACGTAATACATGATAAATGCAAAGATAATCAAAAGAAAAAATTGACTGACATGGCTTTATTTCCTCAATTTGTTTGCACAACGGTATAGTCACTTCTAATGCTTAGATAACTTCATTTTCCATGATTGTCAATTCATGTGCAACGCTTTGTGGCAAATCCTTGCTAGTGATCTAACTCATATGCCCAATTCACGGTATACAAATAGCCGCCACGCAATGACAATCTCATTTGCGTGGCGGCTATTCTTCAATTAAAAATCCAACTATCGTCTAACTTCACACTGTCGCGCCGCTGCCTTGTTCTACCAATGCTCGCATATCCATAGCTTCCTCAAACCGGTTAGTAATCAAGCCGGTGACGTAAGGTGCAGCAAGCAGTTTCTTCATTTTCAGAGGATCGTCAATGGTCCAAACACGCTGGGCCTTGTTGAGGCGCGAATTGTAATGTTCGATGTGTACGGCTTCTAAGTATGCTGGCAGTGATGCCCCCCTGAGGACACGACTAGTGAGCCAAGCTGTTTTCATTTTTGGCGCCAAGGTGTGGATCACATTAATGCTGTCATGATTGAAGGAGGAATAAATGACGCGATCCTGCATGTTGAATTGTTCAACATAGTCTTGTGTCAACGCTTCGATACCCGGATAGCGGATTTTGCCGGTTTTGAACTCAATATTGACCATGACGTCATAGTGGCTAAGCACGGTGAGCGCCTCGCGCAGTGACGGAATGTGTTCACCATTGGCGAGTCGCATCCCCTTGAGTTGTGTGCGGGTCAAATCTGCGATCCAGCCACTGCCGTCAGTCGTGCGGTCGACGCGTTCATCATGCATTATCACAAGATGCCCATCAGCGCTCATCTGAACGTCGGTCTCAATCCCATCGATGCCATGTTCACAGGCGTATTCAAAGCCTTGTAGACTATTTTCCGGAAAACGGGCAGGATACCCGCGATGCCCAAAAATTGCTACTGTCATGTTAACCCTCCAATTTGTTCATTCATTGACTCAAAATAGGTTGCGATTTGTTAAAAGGTTGATGTCTCTAAATGGCGCACCTCTGCTTCAATCTTATCGCGGACCTCACGAAACGCTTGCACGACCTCTACTTCTGAGCCTGTTGCATTAGCAGGATCAGGCAACGGCCAGTGTAGGTGCTGAACGTTTGGCGGCGTGACCGGGCAACGATCGCGTGCATCTCCGCAGAGAGTGACCACTAAATCGGCGTGCATTAGATAATCCGGATCAATCACTTTTGATCGTTGTTGCGAGATATCAATCCCTTTTTCCGCCATGACTTGCACAGCGAGCGGATTCAAGCCGTGTGCTTCAATGCCGGCGCTGGCGATTTGCCAATCAGAACCGAGTAGTTTCTTGGCGAACCCTTCTGCCATTTGGCTTCGGCAGGCATTACCCGTGCATAAGAAGTAAACTTGCGGCATTTGTTGTGCCTCCCTTAGTCTGAAAAGACGAGCTAACCACCGTTCTTTAAACTGTCTTGATCATACGCGGGTGAGGTTGAAACGGCAATGAAATGGTTTAAGTAGTTGGTTGCATCTGGGCCGCCAAAACATGTTAGTAGTCGCAGAAACCGCGGTGACTCACACGCTACCGCTTATAATTCAGGAGGTTTCCACTAACTTCATTTGTCTTCTGAATCGCTGTATTCGTGTCAGTTTCGGCTTCGTTCAGCGCTTTTTTAACATCGGCACCGCTGTAGATTTGTTGCATAGCGAGTTCAACATTTTGGCGTTCCTCTTGGATGTTGCTGAAGAAGGCGCCGGCCGTTGCGGCATTGATATTTCCTTGGTTAAGTTGTTTGATTGGCACGGCCAAAGCTGGATTCTTTTTGATCGCGGCAGCCAAGGTTTGGATTTGATTAGCTTTCTGATTGACTGCGAAATAGCCAGTGCCGAGTTGCCAAGTTGCTTGAGACTGCGGTGTCATTAGAAATTTCATGAATTGCCAAGCGCCTTCTTGAACAGCGGCAGGCTTATTTTTAGTGATCCACAAGCTAGCACCACCAATGGCCACGCCGTTTGCCTTGGTGCCATCTGGATGTGGTGTGAAAGTTACACCATACTTGAACTTCGCATTCTTTTGCAGCTGACCTAACATTGCTGAGCTTTGCATGAAAATGCCGACCTTTTGCGCTAAAAATGCTGCACTTTGGTTGTTCGCAGCGGCAGAACCAGTGCCAAAGTTTTCAAACGCATTTTGCTTAATAACGTCTTGCAACCAGGTCATGCTCTTTTGCATTTCAGGCGAATTGAGGGTTGCTGCAGTGGCCATGGCTTTGCGGCCGTTGTCATGATTAACAACCAATGAGTTCTGATTAGCCACCATTTCTTCTGGCAGCCAGCCGTAAATTTGCATCGTCATGCCTTTGACGGCACCTTTACTCTTTTTGGTCAAAGCGACGGCTGCCTTAGTAACGTCACTGTATGTTGGTGACAACGGTAAATCTGCAACGCCGTATTTCTTAAACAAGCTTTCGTTGTAGTACATCACCGAACTTGAAGAGTTGAATGGCATGGAGGCAAGCTTCCCGTTAATTTTATAAGCGGCAGTTACGCCAGGATACAGCTGACTCAAGTCGTAATGATCACGGTCGACAAACTTTTGAACCGGCACGGTTGCGTTTAGACCAATCATCATGGATTGGTTTGCTTGATCGCTTTGAACTAAATCAGGCGAGACATTGCTGCCAACCGTATTCGCGTATTTCATAATTGACAGTTCATAACTACCAACGTAAATTGGTTTAATCGTATATTTCGTCTGGCTTTTATTAAATTGATTAACCAAATTCTCCAATACCTGTTCATTTGGGCCATTCATTGAATGCCAGAACGTAATAGTCGTGCGACCAGTGCCATTGTCAGCAGCCTCAGTATGTTGTTGGTGCGTGAAGAAGAAGCCAAGGCCTAAAATGACGATCAATGCAGCAACAATTGCGATCATTTTTTTGTATGTGGTTTTCACCCCTTAGTCCCCCCTGCATTCAAATTCCGCTTGAAGAATTTCTGACCAATCAGTAGCAATGCCAGCGTTGGCAGCAACACAATGATGGCTGTTGCCATAACCATGCCCCAGTTGGCAAATGTATCTTCAGATTGCAACTGCTTCAAGCCAACCTGCACGGGGCGGAAATCATCGGAGAAGGTCGTAATCAACGGCCACAGATACTGATTCCAATGAGTCAGAAATGTGTACAAGGCAAAGGTGATTAACATGCTGCGACTATAAGGCACCGCAATTTTCCACAGAAACTGCAAGCGACCAAGCCCGAGATAGTTGCCAAAATCGACTAGATCAGCCGGAATCTGAAGAAAAGCCTGGCGTAGCATGAAAACCCCGAACGCGGAAGTGAAGAATGGAATGGTTAGGCCAGCATAATTGTCCAACCAGCCAAATGCCTTAACCGTTTGAAAGTTTGGAATAATTTGCGCTTCAAAAGGCAACATCATTGTGACCAAAAAGGCGAAGAACAATTGCTTTTTATAGCGGAAGTTTATGAACGCAAACGCATAAGCTGCTAATGTACACAACACCAGTTGGCCAATGGTAATCAGACCAGCAGTGACAAAGGAGTTGATCATGTAGCGGATAATCGGCGTGGTCACAAATGCTTGCCAGTAATTGTTGAGTGAAATGTTGGTCGACAGGAAGTTGCCTGCCGCAATGTCTTTAGTTGGCAACAAGGAAGCCCATATACCTAATAAAATCGGGAACAACAATGCCACTGCAACCACGGTTAATAAAAGATACCGCGAACCATTTTTGATGTGGGTCATGCGTAATACACCTTCCGTTCCGTGTAATGAAATTGAATCCAAGTTGCTAAGGCAATGATCACCGTCAGCACAATTGATTCAGCACTTGCGGTCCCAAAGTTGTGGAAGGTAAACGCGTCTTGATAGATCTTATAAGCCAAGAAATTGGTAGCATTGTTTGGCCCGCCGCCAGTAATCAAATCTATCTGCGCGAACATTTTGAACCCGTCAATAATTTCAACAACAAACAGGAAGAATAAAGTCGGTGAAATCATCGGCACCGTGATTTTCAAGGTCTGTTTGTATTGCGACCAACCAGCAATGTCAGCTACTTCATAATATTCCGGTGGCACGCTTTGAAAGGCGCTAAGCAAAATCAGGAAGGCAAACCCCAACGCCATCCAAACGCTGGCCAGCACGATGACAATCATGGCGCCAGTTGGGTCAACCAATAAGTTGGCATTCGTCATGCCCATTGCTTTCAAAGCAAAGCTAGCAAGACCAACAGACGGGTTAAAAAGAAACAGCCAGAGAATGGAAGCTGCCGCAGCACTCGTTCCCATCGTGCCGGCAAAAGCTGTTTGGAACCAACTGATTCGCCGTAGCTTCATGGTTGCCAACCGTGCCAAGACAACGCCAGCAACAATCGTAATGGCAGCAAAGGCAACAACATAGACTAAGGTGCCCGCGAGACTCTTCAGGAATAAGGGATCTTGAAAAATCGAGAAGTAATTCCCCAACCCAACGAATTTCGCCGCTTCCCCGCGAATATTGGTCGCAAAGAAACTGTTGTAAACGGTCATGATCATCGGATAGAACGTGAATAAGGTTAAAATCAATAAAGACGGCATTAAAAACCAAAAGGCCGGTTTATTGTTTTCTTTGATCGTCGCTGCAAGTTTACTTTTGGATTCAGTTGCGGTTTTGTTGAGTTCTTTGTTAAGCTCCATATTCAACCGCCTCCCGTGCTGGCGCAGCAGCGGTGATTCGCACCCCATTGTTGCTGTCAAAAAGATGCCATTCATCAGCATTTGCCGGCAACAGTAGATTCAGGTCGGCGCCAACAGCGATAGTAAATTGCTCGGGTACTCGACTGACTAATGTCTGTCCATCAAAGTCACAGAAAATCAAGGTGTCATTGCCAAGCTGTTGCAGGCTTTTCACCTTTGCCGTAATTGTATCTGGATTAGCGATGGACACTGGCACCAATTTTTCTGGCCGAATACCAAGGTGGTAAGAACCAGCTGGCAAATCAAATGGTAGGACAAACGCATTATCAGTCCAGAAGGTGTCGCCGATACTGAAGCGATCGCCATCGTCATTAATGGTAATTGGCATGAGATTCATCTCAGGTGAGCCAATAAACTTCGCGACAAACTCGTTAGCCGGATGATTGTAGAGATCTAGGGGTGTGCCAAGTTGTTGAATCTTTTCATCGTCCAATACGAGAATCCGATCACCCATCGTCATGGCTTCCACCTGATCATGAGTCACGTAGATCAGTGTCATCCCAATCTCGCGATGAAGTCGCGCAATCTCTTCACGCATTTCCGTACGCAACTGCGCATCCAAGTTGGACAGTGGTTCATCCATCAGCACGACCGGCGCCTTGGTTGCTAACGCGCGCGCCAAGCTGACCCGCTGTTGCTGGCCGCCTGACAACTCTTTTGGCTTACGATCCCGTAAGTCGCTGAGGTGCACCAGATCCAATGCCCAATCGACTCGCTTGCTTTTTTCATCATCATTCAGGTCCTGATTTTCAAGCCCGAACCTGATATTTTGCGCTACATTCATAAATGGCAACAAAGCATAATTCTGAAAGACCATTGCCAACTTACGATCTTTTGGCGGCAAGTCCGTGACATCGCGATCATTAAAATAAATACGTCCGTTTGTTACGCTGGTCAAACCAGCGATCATTCGTAAAAGCGTACTTTTGCCGGAACCAGAAGGCCCGACCATGACGAAAAACTCACCGGGTTCGATCTCTACGGAAACATCGGATAGCACCTTAGTATTGCCAAAATCTTTGGACACATTCGCTAATCGAATACTCACTTCTCCTCAACTCCTTACCTTAATGCTAAGGTTAACGGTCGTTTGTAAAAAACCGCGGCAAGAGGCTGTATTGTTTCTGTAAGTTTTCTGTAAAGCTAGCTATTTATGCCGGAAAACAGAGATTTTTTTCAGAAATTGTTTAATTTTTGCGATAAAAAAAGAGCACACCTGCTTCACAACCACCAGTTATCAGCAAGAATGGTGGTTTTGGAGCAGGTGTGCTTTTTAACGTTCGTTCATTAACTATCAAGCCACATTAATTTCCATGATGAACCGCAATCAGTTGCTGTTGCATCTCAGCCAACTTCGGCGTGAGATAAACCGGGTAAAAATCAGGATTAACAAGCCGCTGGGTGGCTTCTGGCAAGGCCGCTAAAGTTTCGCGGGTATATTTTTGGATCGCGAAAACATTAGTTGGTACATCAGCAGTGTGGCCGGGTGCGAACACCGGTTGCAACAATGGCTTGGCCGTGAAATCAGCAAGCGTGACCCGTGTCTGGGTTGCCAAAGGATTAGCATTAACGGCGGCGATTGTTTCCGGTAAAATTTCGTCTGCCAAAGCAATGATATCAGCAAAAGCACGATGACTGTCACGGTGGTATAAGCGATAAACTTGTTTATGGCCTGGCAATGTCGTCTTTTCGCGACTAGCGCTGACTTTGATCTTCGGCTGCCATTGACCATCCGTTTGCAGAGCCGCCATTTTGTAGACCCCACTCAAAACAGGCGACGAGGCACTAGTGATCAGCTTTTCGCCAATACCGAAGTTGTCAATCGGTGCTCCTTCTTTTAGCAACGATTGGATCACAGTTTCATCTAGGGCATTTGAAGCGGTGATTTTGGCATCCTGAAAACCTGCCGCATCCAGCATCACTCGCGCTTGTTTAGCTAACTGGGTGATATCGCCCGAATCAATTCGGATACCCACAGGCTGATGCCCTGTTGCACGCAGCTCCTTGAAGATCGTGATCGCATTTGGCACCCCGGACTTCAAAACATCATAAGTATCGACCAGCAAGGCACTATTATCTGGATACACCTTAGCCCATGCGCGAAAAGCCGTCAGCTCGTCACTAAACGATTCAACCCAACTGTGTGCCATTGTGCCCGCAGCCGGAATATGGAATAGCTGGGCTGCCAAAACATTCGACGTGCTGGCACAGCCGCCAATGACAGCTGCCCGCGCGCCATATACTGAAGCATCTGGGCCTTGTGCCCGGCGCGCACCAAACTCCATCACAGGACGACCTTCTGCCGCCGCGGTAATCCGCCGCGCCTTCGTGGCAATCAGTGACTGATGATTCACCAAATTTAGCAAAAGCGTCTCCAGCAATTGCACCTGCATCAGGGGCCCTTCTACAGTAAGCAGCGGTTCCCGTGGAAAAACTGGCGTGCCTTCTGGTAAAGCAGTCACCCTGCAAGCAAGTTTCATCGTCGCAAGCTCATTTAGAAAAGTCTCTGAGTAAAGATTCAAGGAACGCAAGTAGTCGATATCAGCATCGTCAAAATGAAACGCCTGCAAAGCTTCCACTACCTGTTGCAACCCAGCGGCGATGACAAAACTACCGTGATCTGGAACCGTGCGATAAAAAATATCAAAAACAGCCTGATCTGTATGCGGCAAGGTCGCACAATAACCGTTGGCCATTGAAAACTCGTATAAATCAGTTAACATGGCATGATTCATATTCATTTTAATAAAACCTTCTTTTATGACGTCTCAACACTAATCGATAACGGTTGCTCCCAGCACATGGGCAAAATGATCAAGTGCCCAATCTTGCCCGGCTGGTGTCAATGCAGCGACTGCCTTCTGATGAACAACTATCTGGTAATTCAGGTTGTAGGCATCCACTGCAGTATGCAACACACAAATATCCGTGCACACGCCAACTAAATGAACAGTCGCAATTTTCCGTTCGCGCAGGCGCAAATCTAGGGGCGTCCCGGCAAAAGCAGAATATCGGGTCTTATCAAACATATTGACATGATCTTCGGCTTGATGCGCGTCGTACCAAGGCGCAAGCGAACCATAAAAAGCACGTCCCCACGTACCGCGAACATTATGCGGCGGAAACAGTTTGCTTTCTGGATGATAGGGATCATGCGGCCTGTGAACATCCGTTGGCAAATACACCCAGCCATCTTGCTGTAGAAATTCATCAGCCAAAGCAATAATTTGTGGTGCTAGCACTTGACCAGCCTTGCCACAGGTCAAGGCCCCTTCGTCAGCCACAAAATCATTGGTGTAATCAATGATCAGCAGCGCTTCATTTGTGTGTGCCATAATTTGTATCCTTTCTTAATAAAAGTATTTTTTACTTAAACTTGCATTCGATAAAAGTAGATCCGACTTTTATTTGCTCTCTACGATACGCGGTCACATCGGATTTTTCAACTCTGCCAGCTTGAAAAGCTTCGGTGGCCGGCCACTACGCGTGCGATCATGAGCAGTGCCGACTTCGATAAACAGCTGTTGATGGGTTTTCTTAAAATTAGAATTATCAATCGCATTTGCAGTCGTCATTAAAAATGGTGCATACACTTCGCGCGCCTCTTTCAACGTAAACGTCGTCCCCAAAACTTGAAGAATCGTAGGCTGATAGTCTAGTCGGTTACGAATACGGCGAATGGCCACCGTCAAAATCCGGGCATGATCAAACGCTAGCTCAGATGTCGATGTGCCTAGCGGAAAAATCGTTCGCCCATTTTGCAGTTGATACCCTGCTTCATCAGCAGCACTAAAAGCAAACCAGCGTGCATCGGTAGCACCGTAACCCGGTTGCAACTTCGGCATCGTTGGCAAGTAAGTCATGTAAGTCAACGCCAGTGCACGCTCCCCGGGGGTCCGCGTCGGATCGGTAAATGTCGCAAGTTGCTCTGTCGATCCACGATTAACGTGAATTCCGATCTTATCGCGAATCAATCGAATCGCTGCTGTGTCTGCACTTTCCCGTTCACGCAAAGTGGTTTCCGGCAATGCCCAGAAACCGGCAAACGGTGCCCCGGCACGATGAATCAAAAGTACCTGCAACTGGTGGGTTGTCCGCGAAAAACTCCAAATAACGTTCGTAATCGTGATCAAAGGATGCGCAAGAAATTCGTCAGCCATGAAATCATACTCTCTTTATAACAATTGTGTTCAGTTGTGATTATAGCAAAAGCGCCTAACGATAGAATTGTTAAATTCTAATCCTTAGGCGTTTTTATCTCGAAAAATATTATTCTGATAAAACAACCAACAGCTCTATAGATCGCCAAAACTCACAAAAACCGATCCCGTTTTTCCTGAAAAGCTTGCACAATAAGGTGCCCAACCTGTTGGCTAAATGCCATGGCTGTTTGCCGATCGTAATCAAATTGTGTCAGCACCACCGCATACAAGCGCTCACCTTCAGCGGCAAAACAGGCCGCATCATGTTCGCAATGAGGCAACTCGCCAGTTTTGCCGGCTAGCCAACCGATGAAGTTTTCCATGGTCGGCGCTAACAGCAGCTTGGTGCGGTTTTGCTGATGCCGCAGGGCTTGGGCACAGATATCCGCTGCCGGTTCGTTGCCGTCCGACATTAACAAAGCGCGCAATAGTTGCCAGGCAGCGCTTGCGGTGATCATATTATCGCCATCAAAGGTTGATTGCATCAAGGGTCGCCGTAGTTGGACGCCAGGATAATGCCGAGTTAGCCACGCTGCAATGGTCGGCAGCCCATACGTGGTTAATAGCGCATTGGTAGCCAGATTATCCGATACCGTGAGCATCAACGTCAGCAAATCACGCACGCGCCAAGCTTGTGGTGACATGAAACGTAAAATACCTGCCCCGCCGACCGATTCCGGAAGCGTCACTTGCCGCTCAAGTTGGCTGGGATCATCTGCCGCTTTTTCCTTTACAAAGGCGGCAATGCCCAGTTTGATCAAACTAGCAGCGGGAAATGGTTGATCAACCTGCGCGCCAAACAGCACATGCCGGGTATCAGCAACCAACAAGGCGTGTTTTTCGTCAAAGTTCTGATTCACTTGATCAAGCCGTGTCACGAGTTTATCAGGCGTCATGCATAGGATCTCCAATTGTAAGCTGTGGTCCGTGCGTTTGAATGCCTGCTTGCTGCTTTTTGACCATGTAGACCGCGTCCAAATCTGTGAACGTAACATTATCATGAACCGCGGCAAACGCGATCGCCGGCACCAGACTCAGGTTACTTTCGATCATACACCCAACCATGGTCGTCACGCCAAAAGACGCGCAAGCTGCATCGATCTTCGCAGCCTCCGCCAAACCGCCTGTTTTCATTAGTTTGATATTGATGTGATTGACTGCGTGGCGACTGAGTAATGCCAGCGCATCTTGAAACCCAAAGACACTCTCATCCGCCATGATTGGTAACTGTCGCATAGCAGTCAACGTTGCCAAGCCTTCGTGATTGCGCGCAGCAACTGGCTGTTCAATAAAATCTATCGGTAACTGCAAAGCCGCCAGTTCGGTCACCGCAACCTTGGCTTGATCAGTTGTCCATGCTTGATTGGCATCGAGACGCAGGCGAATATCAGGGCCTGCAGCTTTGGCAATCGTTTTGACGCGCTCCAAATCATCTGCCAATCGACCACCACCGACTTTGATTTTTAAAGCCTTAAAGCCTCGGGAAACAAATGCCTTCGCTTCGCTCACCATATCGGGCAGCGCTTGAATCCCAATCGTCATGTCAGTCGTGACCGTTCGCTGTTGACCACCGAGCAACGCTGTCAGCGGGATGCTAACCTGCTTTGCCCGCAAATCATAAAGTGCCAATTCAACCGCTGCAATGGCGGGTTGCTCCGATGTGCTGGCATGAAGCAGCGTCAGCAAACTATTCCAGTCTCGAATGTCACGTCCAATGAGTGCCGGTATCACCTGTGTCTGCAAGTTTTCCTGCAAGGTCGACATCGTATCACCTGTCACCACCGCGTTGGGGGTGCCGGCGCCATGACCAACTGTGCCATTGGTCAGCAAAACGTCAACTTGAACAGCATCCGCTGCCGTCACGGTATGCATCGCTGTTGTGAAAGGCCGCACCAGCGGTAAACTGATCGGCCGTAACTGTATTTTTTGAATAATTGGTTCTAATCCGGCCATGAAGTCGCCACCTCGAAAAATTGGGTTAATAACTGGCGCCTAACCGCCAACCATGCACGATTGGCGCGGCTAGGATAGATTCGATTGGTCAAACAGACAAATCCGCGCTGGGTATCACGATCAAATGCTATTGATGTCCCTGTAAACCCAGTGTGCCAGTATTGATGACGTCCTTGCGCCCAACAGCGCCAGCCGAGTGTCCGACCGCCTTTACAAAAGCGGTCAAGCAGCACAAACGCCGCTGGTGGCAGAACTTGATCGCCATTTGTCACGGGCAGACCAGCCAACAACCGTGTGAAAATAGTCAGATCCGCAAGCGTGGCGAACAACCCTGCATGACCACTAACCCCATCTAGTAAAAAGGCTTTGTGGTCGTGAACTGTCCCACGAATGATGCCACCGCGAGCAGGCACGTTTTCGGTTGGCACAAAATCCGCCGCAGCCACATGTTGCGGTCGATAACCGGTCGCATACATGCCCAGTGGTGCAAAAATATATTGCGTCAGGCTTGTTGCCAAATCACCATCGAGTGCAGCAATCGCCCAACCGAGTATGATGTAGTTCAAATCCGAATAAATCGTCTCAGTGTCTGGTGCAGCGACAGCAGCCATTGTTTTGACGGCATGAATCAACCCCGCTTGATCGAGCGCATGGGCATCAGGGACATCTGCTGGCAAGCCACTGCGATGCAGCATGAGTTGTTCAATCGTCAGTTGTGGGTATCGCAAACCGCTGACCAACGAGCCAATGGGTTGGGTTAATTCTAACTTGCCAGCTATAAGCAACTGCAGCAGTCGGGTGGTCGTGCCGACAACTTTCGTCAACGACGCCAGATCATACCGCGCTTGCGGCAACAACGGCAGCCGGTCATCCCCGGCACCTTGGTAGCCGATCACATGCAAGGCATTTTCTTGCGGGCTAAGCAGACTATACGACACGCCGAAAACCGCGCCATCAGTTATCGCCTGGTTAACCGTTGGCAGCAAAGCTGTCTGCTTATTTGTGCCCATGCTCGGCCTCCCAAGCCGCCAAAACTGCACTGATAACACCATCATGATCCGCCAAGACCTGCGTTGCATCGGCGGCATCCAGCTCGGTTTTAGCCATCACAATTGCGACTGGGACCTTATGTCCCGCTGCTTTCAGCAAGGTTGCAGCTTGGATTTGATCAACGCCGGTTGTGGCCGCAATAATGCGTTCTGCGCGATCTACCAACTTGGCATTGGTTGGCAAAACATCGACCATTAAGTTTTCAAAAACCTTCCCGGCGCGAATCATGACCCCTGTCGACAACATATTCAGAACCATCTTTTGCGCAGTCCCAGCTTTCATGCGTGTTGATCCGGTAATCACTTCCGGGCCAACAACTGGGGCAATGGCGATATCCGCATGTTGTGCCAAGACACTGTCAGGGACACAGGCCACCGAAATCGCAAGCGCTTTGGTTTGTTGCGCAAATGCTAAAGCTCCGATCGCATACGGCGTCCGGCCAGATGCGGCAATCCCGATAACCGTGTCATTGGCGTTCAAATTCAGTCTTTTGAGATCATGCTCGGCTAGCTCCGCAGAATCTTCCGCGCCTTCAACCGACTTGAACATGGCCGACATGCCACCAGCAATTAGCCCGACTGCCCGCTCTGGCGGAATACCATAAGTTGGTACGAGTTCAGCTGCATCCAAAACTCCCAAACGACCAGAGGTGCCCGCCCCGGCATAAATCAACCGGCCGCCACGATTATATCGTTGCCCGGCAGCATCGATTGCCGCGGCAATGTGGCTATTTTCTTTGGCGATTGCTGGTGCAATTTTTGCATCTTCAGCATTAATCAACGCCACCAAATCAGGCGTTGTCATTGTGTCGATGTGTGTGCTGGCCGGATTTCTTTGCTCGGTCATTAAGTCTGCGATTGACATATTTTTCCCCTCGAATCTTTAACTCACTTGTCAATTGTGACGTTGCGCGATAATTCTGCTCAGTTTTTTTTATCTCACCTTGAACGACCCCAAGAAAAAGAATGTTCGCGACATAAGTCTCCGTGAACATTGAGGTCACCGCACCGATTCGCAACAACGGTTCTGTCGGCGGCAAGGCAATCACGCAACTTGCCGCTTCACGCAACGGACTCGGCTCGTGTCGTGTCACTGCAATTACAGGCGTTTGGTTTCGCCGCGCTTGCTGAGCCGCCAATACGACCTCTTTAGTCAAACCGCTGTATGAAAAAACGACCATGGCATCGGCCGGTGTCGTATAATAAGCGCGCTCCACCGCCGTGTGGGTGTCGTGGTCAAAAATGGCTACGTACCCAGCGCGAATCAATTTCAAATAAAGATCCTGAGCAACTAGGGCGGAAGCACTGACTCCCACCAGATAAATATGACGTGCCTGTCGCAGCGTCGTAATGGCTGACTGCACGGCAGATTGATCCAACTCATCAGGCAAATCACGCACTGCGGCAATCGCAGTCTGGCTTAATTTATGCATCATGGTCGACAAGTCGTCGTCATCCTGAACCAGCGGATCAAGTGGCATCACCTCTGCAGGTAACGTCTTTTCCCGTGCGAGAGCTAGTTTAAACGACTGTAGGTCGGCAAACTCAAATTGACGAACAAACCGAATGACAGATGCGGCCGATACCCCGCTTGCGTGGGCAATCTGCGCTGTTGTCTGTGCGATAAAAGTCTCAGGATCGGTTATAACATGACGAGCCAAAGCTTGATTCACCGGACTTAATTGCGACAGACGCGACTGCAACGTCTCTAAGATTGTCTTCATTCGGCCTTATCAATAAAAGTTGCGATGGACGTTGCACTTTCGTTGGGAACCATTTGCGCAGTGATGGTGACTCCCTGTTTCAATAAGCGCCGAATAATCGCAATATCGTCTGGTGATACGGCAACGGAAGGCTTGATTTTCTTAGTGCCTGGTTTTTCCGACAAGTTGCCAACATTAAAGGCCTTGATTGGTACGCCGCCATCAATCAACTTCGCCATATCGGGAATATTTCGAGTAATGACAAAGACTTGATCATCTGCAAATTTGCCATTCTGCAAATTCTCGATGGCTTTGGCAACGGAGCTAATTGCTAGTTTTTTCCCTGCTGGTCGGGCGATTTTCAAACCTTGAATCGCCATCTCATCGCGTACCACCTCATCGTTAACCACCATTAAGCGGTTAGCGCCGACTGTGTTCGTCCAGACCATCGCTACTTGGCCGTGAATCATCCGTTCGTCAACACGTGCTGCCACAATTGTCATTAGAATCTTCCTTTCAAACAACACGGGCCGATATCATCGCGCCCGTGTTTTTCGCCTATCATGATTTTAAACTAAACTACCGATCCAGCCGAAGATGGCGCCCAGATTGCCCAACACCATCCCGATCAGAATCAGGACAAAAATTAGTCGCGTTGAGTTCATATGCTTGCGACCCAGAATCCAGTATGAGAACAAGGCAATTGCTAGTGGAATCAGTGCTGGCATGATTTTATCAAGCATGTCTTGCACATTCATCGTGACCTTGCCGACTTTGTAGGTCAGGTCAAGCTTGTAGTTGATAACCGCCGGAATCATCGCGCCAACAACCGTTAACCCAAGGATAGAAGCACCTTCCGTGAAAGTCGCCATGCTATCCGCAAAGGTTGTTGCCAGCCGGGTCCCTTGTGACAAGCCAACTTGGAACAATTTCCAGCGAACCCATAAAATGACCAAGCAACCAATGACCGGAATGAGTAACCCGATTGGTTGATTCGACAAAGCCAGATATGCGGTGATCGAATAGATAATCGCATTGTAAATTGCCACGAAGATCGTATCACCGACACCAGCGAACGGACCCATCAAGCCAGTTTTCAGACCAGTGATCGCTTTTTCATTCTCATCGTTCATTCCCAACTGATCCTGCAAAGCAACATCCGCGCCGACAATTAAGTGTGCCATTTGCGGCGTGGTGTTGAAGAAGCCCATTTCCATGTTCAGGGCTTGTTTCATTTTCTTAGGATCGTCTTTATACAACCGTTTCAAAGCTGGCATGACAGAGTAGGCATAGCCAAGACCTTGCATTTTTTCGTAGTTCCATCCCAATTGCAGACCCAACACGTTTTGAATGAAAATCTGCTTGAGATCTTTTTTAGTTATCTTATTTAATTTCAGTTCAGACATCGATCTCGACCTCCTCATCGGAATCATCGCCGCCGTTGCTGCCGCCATTGTTATGGTTGCTTGGGCCGTGGTTATTCGATTCGTTGCGCTTGCGGTCGTTGGCATCTAAAACATGTAGTGCCGCGAAGACGAAGCCAACCAGTGCTGTGCCCAGCAAGGAGAATGTTTTCGTGAAATAAGCCATTAAGACAAATCCAAGAATGAAATATGGAAAATAGCGTTTGAGTGGCAGATACCGCATCAGGATCGCGATCCCCATCGCTGGTAAGATAATCCCGGCTGTTTTCAAACCAACCATCAACCATGCTGGGATCCAAGCGTTGATCGCTTTAACAACCGCGGAACCGAAGAACAAACCAACGAAAACCGGTAGCATTCGTGAAACTGTCCACGGAATAATCCCGTAAAGGTTATTGCGCTCAACCCCTTTATAGTCGCCTTTTTCAGCTAAGCGGTCAGCGTGATGTTGGAAAATCGTGTTCGTCATCCGCGCCAAAATATCCATTTGTGTCAGCAGTAAGCCGATTGGAATCGCCAAGCCAATTCCATAAGCCGCGCCCCGACCTGACATGATCGCAAAGGCACTGCCCATGATGGATCCAGAAAGAAAGTCAGGAACGGTTGCACCGCCATACGTTGCAACCCCCAATGTGGCTAATTGCAGCGTTGCGCCGACAATCAAGCCGGTTTTGAGATCACCCATAACTAGACCAGTTACCGCCCCGCCAAACACTGGCGAGAATAATCCGATCTTAACAGACAATGCATCAAGTTGTGCAATGCCCACATAGATCGTCAAGAAAATAAGTGCAAAAGCAGATATTGACATGATCTTTCCCCTCCCTAATAGGATGTCATGAATCAAGTCAATTATGCCGCCATGTGAAACTGTATTTCAAGTATTTGCGTAAGAATAATTGACATTGAAATTCAGTTTCTTAAAAAACAGCGTCAATACGGGTGTACCATTTTTGACGCAAAAGCTGGCGTCACATGAGAAACACCAGTTATTCTCTGTGCTACAACAGACGCTTCAATAAGCTTGTTCCTTCAAAATTATTTTTTGAATTTAATTCTTATAATGATGCCGATTAGTCCACTTTGCGCAGTTTGGCGACAAGAGTCCGAGACATAATTCTCAGTCGGCAAAATAAAAGCGAACAATTTTCCACTTAAAGGAAATTTGTTCGCTTTTGCCTGCTCATGGATTATTGATTGCGATTTTAAAGACCGTAGTGCCAAGGCGGAGCAATCGTAGGCCAGATGGGGCTCAGCCGTGCAAACAACAC